>ENA-OQAR01000006-OQAR01000006.1-human-gut-metagenome-genome-assembly--contig:-NODE-6-length-43027-cov-2.889231_pt1 | contig 43027 bp, 47 predicted proteins | sample MGYA00242738_ERZ504533 | MGnify/ENA primary metagenome ERZ504533 (study PRJEB26092, sample SAMD00036276) | human gut metagenome | host: Homo sapiens | study: EMG produced TPA metagenomics assembly of the... | reverse complement strand
CCAACTGTTCGTTATCCAGATGTTCTGTGATTATCTGGTTCAGGCGATTTAAAAATTCTTCATCGGCAGAACTGAAGGTGCCTTCCTCGGGTGGCGGCAGAGGGCCGATGTCTGTATAACGGGTACGCATCCGTTCCCGGTTATGCAGTTGGCTACAGATAATCGCATATAGCATACTTACTTCAAAAGGTTTTGTGACGTAGGCGTCTGCTCCGTTTTTATAACCATATAGTTGGCTTTCTTCGTCATTACGTGCAGTGAGCAGGATAACCGGGATATGGCTTATTTCCAAATCTTCTTTTATTTGTTTACATAGCTCATAGCCGTTCATATGGGGCATTTGGATATCGCTTACAACTATATGAGGACGTTTTTCCCGGCAAAGACGCAATGCTTCCTCTCCATCGGCGGCTACCCATATTGTCTTAAACCGGTCTTTCAGGCTGTTGCCAGATAATCGGTCAGGTCTTTGTTGTCATCTACTATTAATAAGGTATGGCTTGGGGCTGTTTTATTTTCTTCCTGTTGTTCGGGAATGCTTTCTGTTTCTTGCGTGGGTGCCAAAAGTGTATTCAGATATTCTTGTGGGTGCAGCGTGATATTTCCCGGTTCGGTATTTAATGGAAGTTCGAACCAGAAAGTGGCTCCCGGACTTCCGAAATTCTTGTTGTCGTAGGCTCCAATGTTGCCTCCGTGTTGTTCGACCAGTATTTTAGAATAGGACAATCCGATTCCTGTGCCGGGACGACTGTTGTTGCCTTGGTAAAAGCGGACAAAGAGATTGTTGGTATCCACATCTTTCAGTCCCGGACCTTGGTCGGAAATGGATATGCGTACTCTTGTCCTGTCTTCCGACAAACGGGTTGAAATGCTGATTGTACTCTCATCGGGAGTATATTTCAATGCGTTAATTAATAGGTTGGTCAGGATAGTGGTACATTTTTCTTTGTCGAAGCACAAGGTTTGAATCTCCGGCTCAGGTTGATAGACGAGCGTGATGCCTCTGACGGAGGCTTCCGGTTTAAAATCGGAAATCAGTTGCTCCGCCCATTCATCCAATTGTATGCTCTGGATATGGAGTGTGCTTTGTCCTACTTCCATTTTGCGAACATTCAGAACAGTATTCAGAATGTTCTTCATCCGTTCAGATTGTTTACAGATGCTTTGGATCAACGGATAATTTTCGTTGTCGGCGGTAAGTTTGTCCATTAGTTGTTTCAAGGGTGCATGTATCAAGGTCAGTGGAGTCCGGAGCTCATGGCTGATGTTGATGAGAAAGCGCACTTTTTTCTTCGTATACCTGCTGTTCATGTTCTTTCATTGCCCACTTTAGCTTGGTTTCTTTGTTGCGCAATATCAGGATGAAAGTGAGGATGACACTGATGAAGATAAAAAGGGTGCAACTTAGGATGAACCAGCCGGATTTATACCAGGGAGGCAGTACTGTCAGGGTAAGAATATCATAGTCTGCTGTCCAGTCACCGTTGCGGGTACTACAGGCGGCTTTTATGTGATAACTGCCTGTAGGCAGACTGCTTAAGTTTATTTCCGGTAAATAAGAATAGATGTTTTGTCCGTTCAGTCCTGTAATGGTGTATCTATACATGGGTTTGCGGAAAATATCCTTATCACGGGTGATGATTTTGATGATGATCGGTTTGCTTTTTTCATTGACACTAAGTTGGTGGTCGTTTGATATCCGGTCGTAGACACGTTCTCCGCCCACTAGGATGTCGGCCAGTTGAAGAGTGGGGAGAAGTGCGGGTTCGTCAGGTAAGTGCCGGTTGATATGTAGTAAGCCGTTTACACCTCCCATATAGATATCTCCGGATGAAGAGAGTAACCGGGGTTTCTCCAGATATTCGTTTTGTACCACTCCGTCCGGTTCACCGAATAAGATGAATTTCTTTTCTTTAATCAGATATGCGAATAATTTTTTCTTCCGTTCCTATCCATACACGTCCTTGCCGGTCACAAATGAGTGAGCTTATTTCATTAATCAGGGTATTGGGGACAAGGGTATATTGCTTTGTACCCGGATTATAATAACTTAAACCATGGTTACTGCCTATCCATAGCAATCCGTTCTCGTCTTGTGAAACAGAATTGAACACGGTGTCTGTTTGACAGGTAAATATAAGTTCCAGTTCGTTGAGGCTGGAGTTGATATGATAGATATGTTCCAAATCGTGCAGATAGCAATCCTCTCCTGTGCTGTTTATGGGTAACAATGTACCGACAATATCAGTGATGCCTTTTCCCTTGGTGATGGGAATGAATTGCTTTTTACCAATATGGTATTTATAAGGTATTTCGGATAACATCAAAATGGTTTCAGGAGTATTTTGATATACATTGACTGTTTTTCCCCGATGGCATAAAATATCATTAATGCTGTCGTTGATAATGACAAGCGGCTGATATCGGTGGGTTTCTTTATGAAAGATAAACAGGCCTTGGCTGAATAGCGAAACCAGCAGATGGTCTTTGTCCATGCCGGTGATGGAAGCCACCTTTTCTTCCCAGGTAGAAAGTATGTGATGAAACTTTCCGGTGGCCGGGTCGAAGAGGTTGATGCCCCCTCCGTCTGTTCCGATCCATATTTGATTGTCATGGTCCTGATAAATGGATAGGATTGTTTTCTCACTCAGTCCGTAATTCTGTCCCGGCAGTACGTCTTGATAGGTTTTCATTCCTACCTCTTTAATATTGATTAATCCGTTACGTACACTTCCTGCCCACATATTGTCGCTTTTGTCGTTATATAGACAAAGAATAGAGTTGGCAGGCAAGGAGTAACGATCTCCCGGAATGTACCTCAATGTCGATATCTTGCCGGTCTGCGGATTGAGAATATGGATTCCTCCTCCGTCTGTACCCATCCATATTTGTCCGTTATGCTCTTCTAATGATAGCACTACATTGGTTTTGAGGGGAGAGTTTTTGTGTATGATAGGTCTGTAATTGTTTTCCATTGCGGTCATAACAGCTTACTCCCTGATTGTAATGAGCTACCCATACATTCCCTTTTTTTATCAATCAACAGTGAGATAATCTGTTCACTGTTGAAGGGAACAGGACGGGTGTTGCCCGTAGCGATATCAATAAACAGAGCTTTTGCCCATCGGTTGGTGGCCAGGAGAGTGCGGGAATCCCATTGGTAAAGATTGGAAATATGATACTTGCCGTTCGGCTTCAACGTATGGAACAGGTTGATAATATGGTCTTCATAGTTGTATTTGTATAGACTGCCTCTTCCCCCGAAGATTACTCCGTCCTCCCATAGGCAAAGAGAACTGGCTATTACCGGATTGTTGTCTTTATCCCGCACAAGGGTAAACTTGTCTTCTTTTTCATTGTAGCGGAATACTCCCTTTTCTGTGATGGCCCAAATGGTATGTTCTTCATCTTCCAAAATATGTGTGACATTACCGCGCAGATATCTTCGCTGTTCGTAACCGTCGAATCGTCCGATTCCTGAGCGTGTCCCTATCCAGACATATCCTTTTTTCCTGACTGACTTCCATACAGCGTACCATGGAGGAAAGTCCGTTTTGAGAGGGGATTTGTTGGAAAAAGTACTGTTTGGCTTCTGATATAGAATGCAGTAGAGTGAATAGAAGGAGCAAGGACAGGATTCGTATGTTGTGGGCAGATGTTTTCATTGCTTACTCAAGGTTTGGGAACAAAAATAGTTGATTGTCTTGAATAACACAACAAAATGACGTATGAATAATGCGGACAACCGATAAAAAGTCTCTTTTTGGCTGATTAATTCCTGTCTGCTCCTTCGTTTCCTTTTATTTTGCTATAGCATCGTAAACAGCTTTTGCCATCACTTTCGCTCCTTCTTCATTGGGATGGATATGGTCGGGGAATAATTCCGGCATTCCATCCATTGCGCTGTGAAGGTCAATGACAGGCAGCTTGTTTTTCTTGGCAACCTTCTTAATCATAGGTATAATCTCTTTTGAGATGATATCATCATTAATGCTTTCTCCGGTAAGATATGCCTTTGAAGGATAGCATAGATAGATTTCAGGTTGTGAGGGAAGGGCTTTAAAGGCGTCAATCATGGTTTGTGTATCTTTTATGAAATCTGCTTTATGTACCCAGTTGAATGACTTGCTGTCATTGGTTCCCAGTTTGATAACAACGATATTGGGGTTGAACGCCAATGCTTGTTGGTAAGCTTGTTCTTTCATATAAGGGCGATCACCTTTATTCAGCATGGTACGTGCGCTGACTCCAAAGTTTTTTCACCCAGTATTTATCTCCTAGCAAACGGCCTAGAACGGAGGGATAGCTGTCGTGGCTCCGGTTTTTGATTCCTGCTCCGTAAGTAATGCTGTTGCCTACACAGGCTACCCGGACAGCATCTTTACGGGGAGCTTTGAAACTGCGCAACCAGGCGGATAAATCGTTTAACATCTCATTCTTGTAAATGAAGTTTTCGCGGATACCCCAGCCATGTCCGCCACTGGCATAAATATGGAGTACGGCTGGTACATGATTCTTGTGCAGCCCCAGGTAATAATTTACCCCATTGGCAGGAGGAACTGTCTTGTCATCGTCACTGTAGGCGATAAAGGCGCAGGGAGTTTCTTTGGTTACTTGTTTCTCATTGGAAAATTCGGTTTCCAGTTCGGCGGAAGCGTCCTTACCTAAAAGATTATCGTGAGATCCTATGTGAGTATAGGATTTATCCATGGTGATGACAGGATAGAACAGGATTTGAAAGTTATGGAGCGGAGTTCGGGGCGGGCATGTGTGGCGATGGTTGAAGCTAGATGCCCTCCGGCAGAGGAGCCCATTATACCTATATCATATGGATTCAGATTCCATACATCGGCACTGTCGCGCGCATTTTTCATAGCAGCTTCGGCGTCCGAGATGGGGAGAGTGCGGTCACCATGAGGCATCCGATATTTCAGTACAATCAGTGCGATGCCTTGTTTGTTGAAGTAAGGTGCCCAGTCATAGCCTTCGTGGTTGACAGCCAGTCCGCCATATCCGCCACCCGGACAGGCTACTATGGCACGGCCTGTCGCCAGTTCGGGAGCCGGAAGGAAGACGCGGAGCGAAGGGGTGTCAATATCAAACGGTTGGGGAGCCTTTTGGGCGGCCAAGGGAAAAGATGCTGATAAGAAGAACAGCAGGATCGTTAAAATAGAAAGTTTTAGTTTCATAATATATTGATTAATGGATAAAAACATATTTGGAGATACAAAGATACTTGTTTTTATATTTGGGTTGGTTGTCATTGTCCTTAAAAAAACAATGGCCGGGTTTCCGACTTTGTTTATTACTCCTCTAAAATTGACTATTTCTCGGTGAAATGGACCTTTTTAGCTAATTTTGGACTTAAAAATAGTGATTATTGTACCCCTTATACTTCTGTTTTCCTCTACATTTGCCACAGATTAAAATAATGTTAACTATCATAAATTACTAATTTAAATTTAATTCTATGAAGAAGAACCTCTTTAACGTTTTTTCTAGTGTGTGTCTTCTGTGTGGCAGCAATTCCAGATATGTTTGCCCAGCAGATAAAAGTAACAGGTAAAGTTACTGACAGTACGAACGAGGGGATGCCCGGTGTGAATGTACAAGTGAAAGGTACAGCCACGGGAACCATTACAGATTTTGATGGCAATTATTCTATTGATGTTCCTGACTCCAAATCTACATTAGTGTTTTCTTTTATTGGCTATGTGACCCAGCAAGTGCCGGTCGGTGGAAAAAAAGTATTGAATGTTCAGTTGAAAGATGATACCCAGACATTGGATGAAGTGGTGGTAGTGGCTTATGGTACGGCAAGAAAGAGTGATTTGACCGGTGCTACCGCCAGCTTGCGTCCGGATGCTAACGATGCTTCTAAAACAGCTTCTTTTAATAATCTGTTGCAAGGTAAGGTGGCGGGGCTGAATGTAACTTCATCTATGGCTGCTCCGGGAGCTGCCAGTTCTGTGACAATTCGTGGCGCTAACTCATTGCGTGGAGATAACCAGCCTCTGTATGTTATTGATAATGTCCCGCAATCTTCCACCGGGGAATTTGCAGAGTCGGCTATGGGTGGCGGTGATTTCCAGATTGCGCAGGATCCTTTAAGTGCTTTGAATCCTGCGGATATTGAAGATATCACTGTATTAAAAGATGCCTCGGCTACGGCAATTTATGGTTCCCGCGGTGCGAATGGTGTTATTATCATTACGACTAAAAAAAGGGAAAGCAGGTAAGGCTAAAGTAAACGTGACTGCAAACTTTACTATTGCGGATGCCCGTAACCTGCATAATATGTTGAATCTGGAACAATACGCTGCTTATGCCAATATGAAGGCTAATTCCGGCGAGGAAAAGTACTATCCGCAAGCAAATGGCGAGATGCATTATGTGTATGGTGAAAACTTGGATAAATATAAAAAAGATCCTACCAACCCTGAATACTATCGTGTCTTGAGTTATAAGAACTGGCAGAAAGAAGCCTATTCATCTGCTTTCTCTCAAGTCTATTCTGCATCGGTCAGCGGAGGATCGGATGCAATGACTTATTATGTTTCGGGTGGTTTTAAGGATATAAAAGGTATTGTGAGCAATACAGGTATTAAACAAGGTGATTTGCGTGCAAACCTTACGGCTAACCTTTCAAAGTCCGTTACTATGGCGCTTGCTTTGAATGGATCTATCAAACAAAATGATATGATGACCGGGGGTAATACGACAGGTGGTATTGCCGGTTCATTGGCACGTACAGTATTGGATACAGCTCCTTATGAAATTCCGGCAGACGACCCGACATTACAAACGGACATGGACGCAAAAACTACTGTTTATAGCTGGCGGGATGACTATGATGATATAACGGATGATAAAAGCTTTGGCGGTAGTCTGGATTTGAAATGGAATATTTGCAAATACCTTTCGTATAATCTTCGTGCCGGAGGAAATGTGAATATAAACGAACGTGCTCGTTGGTATGGCATGCAGCTCACTATCGGTGCTAATGATCAAGGTGTGCTAGCCATGGCTAATTTGAACAAGACCAATTATAATATAGAGAACTTATTGAATTTAAATATTGACTTGGCGAAAGGTATTCATCTGGGAGCGACTGCTGGTGTAACTTATGACGGACATACATTCTTGAATAAGAATGTGAAGGGTACTCGTTTCTCTAATTTTTGACTTACGTACAAAAGGGTTACACCTTGCTTCTGTGAAGACTCATGAACAACCTACCCAAAAGGATTATCAGTTACTGTCTTATCTAGGTCGTATCAATCTTTCTGCTTATGATAAATATTTGCTTACTGCATCTGTACGTGCGGACGGATCAAGTAAATTCAAAAAGGGTAACCGATGGTCTTACTTCCCTTCCTTCTCTTTGGCCTGGCGTATGGAGCAGGAAGAGTTTATGAAGAATATTAACTGGTTGAATCAAATGAAAATACGTTTAGGTTTTGGTGTTACAGGCAATCAGGGCATTAATCCTTATGCTACTTTCTCTGATTATTCACAAATAATAGATTATGCAAAAGCCACAGGGGATCAGATTTTGGCAATGGCGGTAAGCATTTGCAGAATGACGGATTGAAGTGGGAACGTACATCTTTCTTGGAATTGTAGGTTTTTGATTTTGCTTTTTTCAACAGCCGTCTGTCAGGATCAGTAGATGTATATCAGAAAAAAACCAATGATTTGCTTATTTCGCGTTCATTGCCTGCTTCCAGTGGTTTTGCAAGTGTGATGTTGAATCAAGGTTCGTTGAAAAACAAAGGTGTTGAAATTAGTTTGAATGGAGATATTCTCCGTAACTTGAACGGTTGGAGTTGGAGTTTGGGCGGAAACATTGGTTTCAATAAATCAAAAATTGGTGACCTGGGTTTTGCACCGACAGATTTTGGAACCTTGAAGAATGTGCGTGGATATCAGGGAACTTCTATAGGAGATCATTTTGGTATTGCTAATCTTTTCATTGCAGGTGAGGCACCGGGATTGTTCTTCGGATATAAGACTCAAGGTATTATTCAGCCGGAAGATATTGTAGATGGAAAAGTTGCTTATACGGCTGCTGACGGATCAACAAAATATTATTCCAGTTCTGTGGCCAATGACTTGGGAGCCGGTAATATAAAAGCGGTGGATATGAATGAGGATGGTGTTGTGGATGAAAAGGATAAAACCATTTTAGGCAATCCGAATCCGGACTTTACTTATGGTTTCCAAACTCGTATTGCCTGGAAAGACCTGTCTGTTTCGGCTTCTTTTTAATGGTGTGCATGGTAATCAGATATTGAATACGAATATCCGTTATTATACGCCCTCTCGGCAAGCTGGTAATTTGACACAAGAAGCATTCCGGAATATCTGGACGGAAGAGAATCATTCAAATCTTTATCCGTCGGCTACGGCGAATGTAAAGAACGTGGTTTATGACCGTTATATTGAGGATGGAAGTTACTTGCGTTGTTCGGATATCACTTTGAATTATACATTGCCAAAATCTTGGATGAAGAAAATCGGCTTTCAGAATATAGGTGTATTTGCTTCGGTTAAAAATGCATTTGTCATCACTAATTACAGTGGATACGATCCGGAAATCAATTCGTTTGCTTTTGATGGATTACGCCCGGGCATTGATATGAATGCATTTCCAAGCCAACGTTCTTATGTCTTTGGATTAAATGTGGCCTTTTAAATAGTTTAACCGATAATTTTTTTGTAAAATGAAAAAACTAAAATATATATTTTTATTAGCAGGTGCTTTGTTATTGGCATCCTGCGAATCGTGGCTGGATGAGACCCGCAATATACGATAAATACAAAAACTCAGTTTAGTACTGTGGAAAATGCCAGACAGGCTTTGATGGGATGTTACGGATATATGTCGGCTGATAATGCTTATGGCCAGGCATGGCAGGAAGTAACATTTGGATATTGTGGTTTTGGATGGTCACAAACGAATGGCAGTTCTACAGATTTATTGGTCTCTATGGACGGAGGAATTGATGAAACCATAAACACAATGGCGTGGAGAGGGATGTATAAAGTGATTGGTGAAACAAATGCATTCATTGCCAATATTGCCGATAGTCCGTTAGAATCGGCTGATAAATTGCCAATGGAAGCGGCTGCTCGTTTTTGCGTGCATTGGCTTATTATAATTTGGCAGTTACCTATGGAGATGTACCTTTAAAGACCACTCCCTCTGCTCATGACGGAGTAGCTGTTCCTCGTTCTCCTAAAAATGAGTCTTTGATTGGTACGTACTGACTGGGAGTTCGCTTATGAGAATTTACCGGAAAAAGATGATGACGGTTTTGCAACGAAGTGGGCGGCGAAAGCGTATCTAGGAAAACTCTATCATACTTTGGGCTGTCAGGGTGATAATACGGCTTGGGAGAAGGCGAAAGCGTGTTTTGATGAGGTAATGCCTAAATACCGGCTGGCGGATAAATTCAGTGATTTGTTTGTTGATTACGTTACAAGGTTCTCCGGAATCTATTTTTCAATTGAATTTTGCACTTGCAGGTTCTACCACCGTAACCGGGGTAGCTGGCTGGTCGCTCCTAATGGCTCTTGTAATGGGCAGGCTTGGGACCGCATACGTGCTTCAAAAGCTTTGTATGATTATTTTTGGGCTACTTATCCCGGTGATCCACGTATTGAAAGCACATTCCTGACTTATTGGAAGTCTTATGCCGGAGTAGGAAAAGGTGAGAAACCTAAAGAGGAGCCTATAGCTTCGGCGCGCGATACTGTATATGCCTATCCTTATTTTACATATACCATTGAAGGAGAAGAAAAACCTGCCGGATGGAAGAAACCCAAGTTGTATGTAGGACGGATTCCTTACGAGAAATTAGCTGATCCGGCTAGTCCGAAAGCTGAAGAACTTTATGCTATGATTGCCGATACGGCTACTGCGACTCCCGCTGAAAAAGGGTATTTGAAAGGCTTGTTGTCTTTGTTGGAAAATGCGACAAAAAAGCCATCTACCAATACAAAGTCATGGCCCTATTTCAAGAAACCGTGGGATCCTGAGCAGAGTGGTAATAACAGTCATAAGAATTTAATTTTGTATCGTTATGCAGATATGTTGCTGATGGCAGCGGATGTATATAATGAATTGGGGCAGACTGACAAGGCGGATAACATTGGCCAATGAGGTGCTGAAGAGAGCGCGTCAATCAGGAAACGCGTCTCAGCCGGCTGACTGGAAGAGTGGCTTGTCTAAGGAACAAGTGCGTGAGAAAATTTATTTTGAACGTATTTTCGAAGGTGCCGGTGAACCGGAAATGTATCAGAAAATGCGTTTACGTGGCACAGAGCTTTTGAAAAAAGCTTTCGAGGTCAACAATGGGCATGGAATTATTCAAGAATCAGTGGCCAATAATCCTAAAGGGAACGGGAACTGGGGAGAACGTATTTTTAATGATGGAAATTTGAATGATGAAAACTTCCTGAAGAAAAATTTATTGCTCCCGGTTCCGAAAGATGAGATAGATACCAATTCTGCTCTTGATTATAGTGATAATAATTATGGCTATACTAATTAAGAAAACATGATAGAACGCTTTATTCAATAGGTCTTTATTGGATTTTTCCGGATGCAGGGCGCACCTGCGCTTTGCATCCGTTTTTCTTGTCTGTAACCTGTTTCTGGACATTCTCGGATATAAAATAGTCATTTCCAGACAAGAAACAATAACATAACTTGTATCTTTGCGGATGTTAATTCTTTGCTTATTTAAATTTATGAATATGAACAACCTACAATCAGGATTACTTTTTTCTTTGACCGGCATTACTGCTGTGGCATCTTTGTCATCATGCGCTTCACAAAAGAAAACTGAGGAGCAGAAACCTTACAACATCGTGTATATAATGACCGATGACCATACTGCCCAGATGATGAGCTGCTATGACAAGCGTTATATGGAAACGCCCAACCTTGACCGCATTGCTAATGATGGAGTGCGTTTTACAAATAGTTTTGTGGCCAATTCATTGAGTGGTCCCAGCCGTGCCTGCATGATTACCGGCAAGCATAGTTGTGCTAATAAATTCTATGATAATACCACTTGTATATTTGATGGTTCGCAACAGACTTTTCCGAAGCTGCTGCAACAGGCCGGATACCAGACCGCCTTATCGGAAAATGGCACTTAGAGAGTCTGCCCACAGGTTTCAATTATTGGGAGATTGTACCCGGACAAGGTGATTACTATAATCCGGATTTTATTACGCAAGACAATGACACCATTCAAAAACATGGGTATATAACCAATATCATTACTGATGATGCCATAGACTGGATGGAGAACAAACGGGATAAAGACAAACCTTTTTGTATTTTGATTCATCACAAGGCTATTCATCGCAACTGGCTGGCAGATACTTGTAACTTGTCTTTGTATGAAGATAAAACTTTTTCCGTTGCCCGATAATTTCTTTGATGATTATGAAGGACGTCCTGCGGCAGCGGCTCAGGAAATGAGCATCGTGAAGGATATGGATATGATTTATGACCTTAAGATGCTTCGCCCCGATAAACAAACCCGTTTGAAGGCTCTTTATGAAAATTATATCGGACGTATGGATGAGGGGCAGCGTGCGGCATGGGATAAGTTTTATGGTCCCATTATCGATGATTTCTATAAAAAGAATCCTCAAGGTAAAGAATTGGCCGATTGGAAGTTCCAGCGCTATATGCGTGACTATATGAAAACAGTGAAATCGTTGGATGATAATGTAGGTCGTGTACTGGATTATCTGAAAGAAAAGAATATGCTGGACAATACCTTGGTGGTTTATACTTCAGACCAAGGCTTCTATATGGGAGAACATGGTTGGTTTGACAAACGCTTTATGTACGAAGAATCCATGCATACTCCGCTTATAATGCGGTTGCCCAAAGGTTTTGACAGGAAAGGTGATATTACAGAACTGGTGCAAAACATAGATTATGCACCTACCTTTCTGGAATTGGCAGGTGCTCCTGTTCCCGAAGATATCCAAGGTGTTTCGTTGCTTCCACTGTTGAAAGGAGAAAAACCTGCTGATTGGCGCAAATCATTGTATTATCATTTTTATGAATATCCGGCAGAACATATGGTGAAAACGTCATTATGGTGTACGTACAGAGCGTTATAAATTAATTCATTTTTATAACGATATTGATGTGTGGGAATTGTATGATTTACAGGCAGACCCTACGGAAATGCATAATCTTTATGGTCAGAAAGAATATGAACCGGTTGTGACGGAGCTGAAGACTGAATTGGCAAGATTGCAGGAGCAGTATAAGGATCCGGTACGCTTTTCACCCGATAGAGACAAAGAATAAGAAAAATAGCATATATCATGAAATACACCTGTTTGATTTTGCTATGGTCGTTATTTGCGACTATGGCCTTACCTGCTGACAACCTAATCCAATCTATATCTATTGTTCCCTGCCCGGAGAGTATTACTCCGGGTACAGGTTATTTTACTTTCTCCGGAAAAACAGACTTTACGGTAGAAAATGAGGAGCAGGCAGAGGTTGCACGCTGTTTCTCTGCTCTTTTTACCCAGGCGGCCGGATTTACTCCTAGTGTGAAGGTTGGAGAAAAGAAGGGGAAAATCAGTTTCCTCACCGATGACGCATTAAAGAGTGAGGCGTATCATCTGGAAATAACTCCCAGGCAGATAATAGTTAAAGCTTCAGATACAAAAGGTTTCTTTTATGCCTTGCAGACTATTCGTCAGTTATTGCCTGCTTCCATTGAGGGCACAGCGGTGGCGGAAACTGCGGATTGGAGCGTGCCGGCTATGACAATCAAGGATGAACCTCGTTTCGGATATCGTGGATTGATGGTGGATGTGGCCCGCTTTTTTATTCCGAAAGAGAATCTGCTTCGTATTATCGATTGTATGGGAATGTTGAAAATCAATACTCTGCATCTGCATTTGGTGGATGATAATGGTTGGCGTATTGAAATAAAAGAGATATCCTTTACTTACGGAAATCGGTTCACGGCGTGTAGATCGTCCTGGAAAATCTTTTTCCGGAGCGTCGTAATCCCCCGGCAGGGTGAACCGACTGTAGAAAAAAGGATTTTATACTCAGGAGGATATCCGTGAGATAGTGGCGTATGCCGCCCGACATCAGGTTGAAGTGATTCCTGAAATTGAAATGCCGGCTCATAGTAATGCTGCGTTGGCTTCTTATCCGTTGTTGGCTTGTCCTGTGGTCGATAAATTTTATCGGTGTCCTTCCAGGATTGGGAGGAAATCATGCGGATGTGATCTTCTGTGCAGGAAACGATAGTGTGTTCACTTTCTTGCAAGGGGTGATTGACGAGGTGGTGGAGCTGTTTCCCTCCAGGTATATTCATTTGGGTGGGGATGAGGCTCGGAAAACGCATTGGAAGGAGTGTCCGCTTTGTCAGGAGCGTATGCGACAGGAAGGCTTGGAGGACGAAGAAGCGTTGCAAGGTTATTTTATGGCGAGAATGAGTAAATATGTACAAAGCAAAGGGAAAGAAGCCATGGGCTGGGATGAACTGACCAATACCCGGATTCCCGACGGAGCAATTATTTATGGTTGGAGAGGCTATGGTCAGGCTGCCGTCAAGGCAGCGGAGCAAGGGCATAGGTTTGTCATGACTCCTGCACGTATCATGTATTTGATTCGTTATCAGGGACCGCAATGGTTTGAACCTTTGACCTATTTTGGGAATAATACATTGAAGGATGTATATAGGTATGAACCGATACAGAAAGAATGGAGTCCGGAGGTACGTTCCTTGCTGATGGGAGTACAGGCTTCTATGTGGACTGAGTTTTGCAATAAACCGGAAGATGTGGAATATCAGCTGTTCCCTCGTCTGGCTGCTTTAGCCGAAGTGGCTTGGACACAGCCTTGGCATAAAAAATTGGAGAAGTTTTTTTGGTAGCAATGGATAAATTCAACGAGCATCTGTCTGCTAAAGGAATTGTGTTTGCCTGTTCCATGTATAATATACAACATACGGTAACCCCTGTAAATGGAAAGCTACAGGTGAAACTGGAATGTGAACGTCCTGATGTGGAAATCCGTTACACAATGGATGGTAAGGAGCCGACAGACCGGTCTCCGCTATATAAGAACCCGTTGATGGTGACCGGTACACAAACTATAAAGTGTACGACTTATAGAGCAGGTCGGCAGATGGGAAAAACATTGACATTGCCTTTGGTTTGGAATAAGGCTACCGCCAAACCTGTTTTAGGAAATACACAGGCTGGGAAGATTTTAGTAAATGGTATACGTGGCAGCTTGCGCCAGTCGGATTTCGAATGGCATTCATGGGAAAGCAGTGATTCTGTCGCTTTTACTATAGATTTGCAAAAGAAGGAGTCGCTTCGTTCTGTATCAGTGGGATGCATAACGAATTATGGCATGGCAGCCCATAAACCGGCAGATATTGAAGTGTGGGTTTCAAATGATAATCGGGATTATCGTAAAGTATCCGGTAAACAGTTCACGGATGGAGAGATTTTCCGTGAAGGGACTTTCAAAGAGGATGTGGTACTTGATTTGAATAAGGAAATTGGCCGTTATGTGCGGATTATTGCTAAAGGAGCCGGAGAGTGTCCTGCAACCCATGTACGCCCCGGACAAGAGGCAAGGATTTATTTTGATGAGGTAATGATAGAATAAATAGATATATGAGAAATACATTATTATATTTTTTGGCTGCTCTGGTTATATTTCCAGTAATGGCGCAACAACAACCCGAATGGCAGAGCCAATATGCTGTCGGACTGAACAAACTGGCCCCTCATACTTATGTGTGGCCTTATCAAACCGTATCTGATATCCGTAACGGAGATTATGAATCTTCTCCTTATTACATGAGTCTGAACGGTAGTTGGAAATTCCATTGGGTAAAGAATCCCGATAACCGTCCGAAGGATTTTTATAAACCGGAGTTTTATACAGGAGGATGGGCGGATATTCAGGTTCCCGGCAATTGGGAACGTCAAGGATATGGAACAGCTATTTATGTAAACGAAACCTATGAGTTCGATGACAAACTGTTCCATTTTAAAAAGAATCCGCCTTTAGTTCCATATAAAGAGAATGAAGTCGGTTCCTACAGACGTACCTTTACAATTCCTGCCGATTGGGAAGACCGCCGTGTGGTTATCTGTTGTGAAGGAGTGATTTCTTTTTACTATATTTGGGTGAACGGACATCTGTTGGGCTATAATCAAGGTTCAAAGACACCGGCCGAATGGGATATCACTGATAAATTGAAGAAAGGTGAGAATACGGTGGCATTGGAGGTTTACCGTTGGAGTGCCGGATCGTATTTGGAGTGCCAGGATATGTGGCGGTTGAGTGGTATTGAACGTGATGTGTATCTTTACAGCACTCCTAAACAGTATATAGCCGATTACAAAGTAACCTCTTCTTTAGACAAACAACAATATAAAGAAGGTATTTTCGGTTTGGAAGCTACCATTGAAGGACCTTCTACTTCCATGACTACCTTTGCTTACCGACTGGAAGATAAAACCGGTAAGGCGGTTCTGCAAGGTGAATATCCTATCAAATCGAAGGGATTGAGCCATTTCTTGAAGTTGGATGAACAAAGTTTGCCGGATGTGGAAGTCTGGAGTGCTGAGCATCCGAATCTTTATACGCTGATCCTGGAATTGAAAGATGTAACAGGTAAAGTAACGGAACTTACCGGATGTGAAGTAGGTTTCCGCACTTCGGAAATTAAGGACGGACGTTTTTGCATCAATGGTGTGCCGGTCTTGGTAAAGGGAACGAACCGTCATGAACATTCCCAATTAGGACGGACTGTAAGCAAGGAACTGATGGAAAAAGATATCAAATTGATGAAACAGCATAATATCAATACGGTCCGCAATTCGCACTATCCTACCCATCCTTATTGGTATCAGCTTTGTGATCGTTATGGACTTTATATGATAGATGAAGCTAATATTGAATCACATGGCATGGGGTATGGACCTGCTTCATTGGCCAAAGATTCCACTTGGTTGCCTGCCCACATGGATCGTACCCAACGTATGTATGAGCGTTCCAAGAATCATCCGGCTATCGTCATCTGGTCATTGGGGAATGAAGCCGGAAAGGTATTAACTTCGAACGTACATATGACTGGATGAAGTCAGTGGAGAAAAGTCGTCCTGTACAATATGAACGGGCCGAACAGAATTATAATACCGATATCTATTGCCGTATGTATCGCAGCGTGGAAGAACTCATGGCCTATGCCCGCCAGACAGAACCTAAAGTCTATCGTCCTTTCATCATGACAGAGTATCTGCATACTATGGGTAATAGTGGCGGAGGATTAAAGGAATATATGCATGTATTCGAAACCGAACCGATTGTTCAGGGAGGTTGTATCTGGGATTGGGTGGATCAATCTTTCCGCGAGATAGATAAGGATGGTAAATGGTATTGGAGTTATGGTGGGGATTATGGTCCGAAGGATGTGCCCAGCTTTGGCAATTTCTGTTGTAACGGGTTGGTCAATGCAGCCCGCGAACCGCATCCGCATCTCATTGAAGTGAAGAAGGAGTATCAATATATCAAATCGGCACTGACCGATCCTAAGAAGCTGACAGTGGAAGTCAAGAACTGGTATGACTTTACCAATTTGAATGCCTATACGTTGCACTGGCAGGTCATGGGGGATGATGGGAAAGTGATAGCAGAAGGAACTCGAAAAGCAGACTGTGCCCCTCATGAGGTTGTAACATTCTCTTTGGGTGCTGTAAAGTTGCCTTCTACGATTCGTGAGGCTTATTTGAATCTGTCTTGGACGCCTGATAAGGAAACTCCCTTTATTGGAACTCATGACGAAGTGGCCTATGACCAGTTTGTACTGTCTGCCAACAAAGGGTATCGTGCGCCGGAAATCAAATTGGCTGATAAGGTGAAGATAGATATTGATCCTGCAACCGGCGCTTTACGCTCTTATATATATAAAGGTAAAGAGATGCTTTCATCTCCTGTAGTTCTCAGCCTTTATCGTCCTGTAACGGACAATGACAGCAGGGAAAAAACAGGAGGAGCCAAAGTTTGGAGGAAAGAAGGTTTGGATAATATGATTCAAAAAGCTACTTTTGTCAAAGCATCTGAAACAGGTGGTAAAGCGGAAGTAGAATTATGGAATGCTAAAGCGTAAAGTTGGGAATGGCTACCTTTGTATATACTTGCAGAGCAATGGTGCATTAAAAGTAAAGACAACTTTCCTGCCGGATACTTCTGCTGTTACTTCATTGGCTAGAGTGGGCCTGGCATTTGAAATGCCGTATGCCTATAACAAGGTTTCTTATTTGGGACGTGGTGAACATGAAACTTATATAGACCGTAATCAGTCTGGATGTATCGGAATTTACCATACAGATGCAGAACGTATGTTCCATTATTATGTGAAGCCCCAGGCTACAGGAAACCGTACGGATGTGCGTTGGATGGAATTGGCGGATTGAGGCAGGAGAAGGTTTGTCTTTCCGTTCGGAATAAAAGTGTTTCAGTTCAGTGTTATTCCATTTACGGATTCTAAATGTAGATAAAGCTACTCATATTAATAAACTTGAGAGAACAGGGATTATAAATGTTCACTTAGATGCGGAACAGTCGGGGGGTAGGTACTGCGACTTGTGGTCCGGGGGTATTGCCGCCATATCGTGTTCCGGTGGAGAAGCATACGTTTGAGTTTATGATTCGTCCATTAAAATAACCTAGTAATAAAGAAAAATGAGAAAAACGATTCTAACCGCAGCCTTACTTTGTGCTTTTCTGGGAACTCAGGCACAGGAGTATTATGAGAAACACGTAGCTTTTCCGGCAGGAGCGACTACGGAACAGAAGATAGATATGGCTTCCCGTTTGGTGCCTACACCGCAACAGTTGGCATGGCAACAAATGGAATTCACTTGTTTCCTTCATTTTGGTATTAATACCTTTACAGGCCGTGAATGGGGAGATGGTAAAGAAGATCCGGCCATTTTCAATCCTACCGAATTGGATTGTGAACAATGGGTAAGAGCTCTGAAGGAAGGTGGCTTCAAAATGGCTATCATTACTGCCAAGCATCATGATGGTTTCTGTTTGTGGCCTACCCGGACAACCAAGCATTCTGTTGCTTCTTCTCCATGGAAAAACGGAAAAGGGGATGTGGTACAGGAACTCCGCAAAGCTTGTGACAAGTATGGATTGAAATTCGGAGTCTATCTTTCTCCTTGGGATCGTAATGCGGAATGTTACGGACAAGGAGAAGCTTATAATAAGTTTTTCATCGAACAGCTGACTGAACTGCTTACCAATTACGGAGAAGTGCATGAGGTATGGTTTGATGGAGCTAACGGCGAAGGACCTAACGGAAAGAAGCAGGAATATGATTGGGACGCTATTTTGAAGACTATCCGTCGTCTTCAACCTAAGGCAGTTACCGCTATCATGGGCGATGATGTGCGTTGGGTAGGTAATGAAGGTGGATTGGGACGTACCACGGAATGGAGTGCAACGGCTTTGATGCCTAATTCTTATCCGGGTTCTGATGAAGTCTATAAGAGATTGGGCATAAATGCTATGTCCAAGGATTTGGGAAGCCGTGAATTGGTATCTAAAGCATCGGATTTGTTCTGGTATCCTTCTGAAGTTGATGTTTCTATCCGTCCGGGATGGTTCTATCATGCCGAACAGGATAATCAAGTTCGTTCACTTGCCAACTTGGTGAATATTTATTATCGTTCTGTGGGTTGTAACTCTGTTTTGTTGCTGAATATTCCACCCGATAAACGTGGTTTGATGCACGAGAATGATGTGAAACGTATCAAGGAGTTGACGGAATATATAAAAAAGACCTTTGCCGATAATAAAGTTGAGAAGGGAAATAGGATATGGACAGCCAAAGTAGGAGATACGAAAGAATATAAGGTGAGGAAGAATACACTTGTTAATACTTTCTTAATTCAGGAGGATATTACAAAAGGCCAGCGTGTGGAAGGTTTTACAGTAGAAGTGTTCGCCAATGGCGCATGGCATCATGTGGGTGAGGGAACTACGGTGGGATATAAACGGTTGTTGCCTTTCTCGGATAGTCATGCCGAAAAGGTTAGAGTGACAATTACGGGTGCTCGTGGAACCGTCAATATCAGTAACATAGGCTTGTATTATGCTGAACCATTGGTTGATAAAACGATGAAAGTAACCTTGAGTGATGTCCCGGTGGATGGTTGGAAAACAGTGGGCATGGATGCAGCCGCAGCCATCGATGGAAAACAGGAAACTGTTTGGAAAACCGAAACTTTAACTCCCTTGGTGGTTGATATGGGTAAAGAAGTGGAAATAGCCGGTTTCAGTTATGCTCCTGCACAGGAGGAGGATCTGACTGGCACTATCTATAAATACAACTTTTATGTCAGCCGGGATGGTAAGGATTGGATGAAGTGTGACGCTACAGGTGAATTCAGTAATATCATGCATAATCCTGTTCCTTATTTTGTACGTTTCGGAAAGACTTATCCAGCCCGTTATTTTAAACTGGAGCCTGTTACCGAAATAAATAACAAAGCAGTAACTGCTGTCGGTGAGATAGGAGTATTGTTGAAATAAATCAGGTTAATATATTTTTTATTTTAGGAGAAGTTATGTCAAAAGTCGGGTGAGAGAATCATCTGGGTTTTGACGTAACTTCTTTTGTATATGGAGGGCATATTAAGGAATTAGCTAATAATCTGTTAAGAGCTTTCCGGATTTTGAGAAAACGTATTATATTTGCATAAGCATAACAGATATTCAACTTTTTGATTAATTGTAGAAAGCCTTTGTTTAATCGATATCACTTAAATGAGTAAAATATGAAAAAAAGCTTGTACTTCTTTTTATATTAGCCTTGTTCTGTTTGACAGGCTGCAAGGATGCGCTTGTTCCGAAACCTATAAAGCTCACTTGCAATATCAATACATTTGACGCTCCTATATCATGTATCAGCCGTTCGACAGCAGATGCGGATAAACTTTATATTGGTCAGGAAGACGGTTGTATCATAGAAAAAGTGAACAATAATTGCCAGACCTATTCCATTAATAGCAACCGGCGTATATATGATATATTGGAATATAGTGAAGATTCTCTGTTTGTGGGAACAAGAGATGCCGGTTTGAAACTATTGGCTAAATCCTCTCGGCAGACCCAGACTTACTACATAAAAAATAAGAGGATGAATTATTCGGTATATAGTATGGCTCTGGATGATGACAAACAGTGTTTGTATGTGGGGACTAGTAATGGACTGTTTAGATTGAATTTGAAAGATGGTTCCACATCTCATGAACTCACTCCCATTCAACTAGGGAAATGTAGTAAAAACTGTGGGGTGAATAAGGTTGTGATAAAGGAAAAAAACTATATGTGGCTAGTGAACAGGGGTTGTTTGTTGTCCGTAATCTTGAAAAGGACTTTAAACGACCTGTTATAGATTCTCTGGTTACCAATGTCAGTGTTTATAATGATACAGTATATGCTTTGTTGGAAAATTCGGTTTTTAAGATATCTCCCGATGGAAAAAAGACGCTTGTACGCAAAGGACGGTGCTACTTGTATGCTCAAGGACCCGACAAGGATGAATGGTTTATCAGTGCTAATTCTATACTTTATGTCAAAGACGGTTGCACTTTAGAATATGATTTGCCGAATGGTATCAGTACTATTGCCAGGCAGATAGGCTTTATGGGGAAAGATTTTCTGCATCTGGCATGCAGAGAGGCTATGCTTTCTTTTGCCTTGCGACAGAACTCGGCAGATTTAGACAATAATGTATTGGCGGTTAGTGATAAAAGGACGGGAGACTCCATTTTCTTTATTACCGATGATCTTCGTTTACATCTGTATAAGTTTGTCTATAATCATCCGGAATTCAAATCAAAGTCTTTAGGAAAGATTGAAGGCTTGGATATTGTGGGTAATGATATTATAAAATTTTTGGAAACCAGTCCTAATACTTTCTTTCTTGCTACGCGTAAGAAACTTTATAAGATTAAAGGCAATAGAGCGGAGTGTCTTTTGCAGTTCAGTAACACGAAAGGGCAGAATAATATCACTTCTCTTTATTATTCCACCGCGGAACATTGTCTTTATGTGGGTACTAGGGAATATTTAGGTATTATAGATGAACAGCAGGACCATATTGTAACTCCTATTCCGGTTGTGTCAGATAAAGGGGTGAAAGATACTATCGACGCTTATATTACCGGAATTTGTGAGAATGAGGATAGTATTTATGTAACGACCTTGAACAAAGGATTGTATGGAAGACCTTTAAACAGGCCGCAGGAATCTTTCTGGCAGATACGTGATTTATCAGGGTATGAGAGTGTTTATGGTGTGATAATGAATGGTAGAAATAAATATTTGAATACCTCGTTGGGAATCGTTAATGAAGAAAATGCGACCTTGTTGCCAATGAAACATGTGAAATCAATATCGGGAGCTCTTGAAAAGAATCCTAATGAGGGCTTTTTCATACTCTATTATTATGGTATGAGTTTTAAGGGATTGGATGATGCCGGTGTCCCAGAACCATTATTCTGCGATTTGGCTTTTAGCAAGTCTTGTATTGCCGTCAATGGACGGAAAGCGGTTTTGGGATGTAAGTCAGGATTATTCCTTTTTGATGGTAAATCAGGCTTGCTTCCTATCTCGATAGAAAAAGAAGAGATGTCCTATGCGCTGTATATCATCCTGTCAATAGCGGTGCTGCTATCGGCTTTTCTTGCTCTTTTCCTTTTGAAAAGACGGAAAAAAGGAACTCGGAAAGCGCTGATGGATAAAAAAGGGATAAATCCGGATGATGTCGGGATGAATTGGGAGGAACTGGAAATGGACGTTCATAAGGTTGACAAAAAAAGTCAAGACCCTGTTTGATGCCTTGGGATACAGAAAAACAGAGGGAGAGGATGATATGCGTCAAGAACTGAAACAGGTGTGTTTGGATTTTGCTGACAAATATCCTGAATTGGGTAAATTATCCTTTATGAAACGAAGGGGAAAAGAAAGGTATTTTATAACGATACTTCTGATGATAGAAGATATTGATGCTGCTATTATTTCAAGAGTGCTGGATGTGGATCAGGCAACGGTAACAAGACATAAGTATAATGTAAGGAAAGAAATAGAACAACTTTATCCTGATGGGGAGTTTGATTGTAAAGTCATCAATCTGCTTTATGACCGTATCAATTCAAGAAGAAAATAAGTTCATCTTTAGAGTTATCTCAATTTATTGTATTTCGTAGAGCCGGCTTCGTGTATCTGTTTTGTTATGAGGAATGGCTTTTTTGCGAAGTGCTGAAACACTTCCGGCTCTCCTTTTTTCTCCTTTCTTCTTCTTAGGATGTTTTGGTCATATAAAAGGAGGAAACGGGATTAAAAAGGTATTTTCGGGATAATTTCAAACACTACTTTTGTTTCCGTCAGATGCGGACACTCTGATTGTTTGTCGTACGTTCCGTAGATGATTAAAATGTTTTTCGAAAAACCAATTGAATTTTATTAATTAACCGTTTAAACTAAACTTTTATCATGAAAACAAAGTTTGCCTTACTTCTAGTGTTTTGTGCCATTTCATTAAACATCTTTGCACAAGAGAAAAAAATAAAGGATAGAAGAACCAATCCCGAACTTTATTATTTGGAAGAATCGGAGGTTGCCAATAGTCTGGAGTTACTGCCTCCTCCTCCTGAAGCAGGAAGTATTTTGTTCTTGTATGACAAAGCCCGTTACGACTGGGGGAAATTGCAAAGGGATACTCCTAGGGGTGAACAAGCTGTCAGTGATGCCCGTGTAAATGGTGATGGCGTTCCCTTTGCCTTTTCGGAGGCTTTTGGTATTGAAATAACGAGGGATAAAACACCAGAACTGTATAGGCTCATTATTAATATGAGAGAGGATGCCGGAGATTTGGCTACCCGTCATGCTAAAGAGTATTATATGCGTGTACGTCCTTTTTAAGTTTTTTCAATGAAATGACTTGTAATCCCGAACAGCAGGAAGAACTTTCAACGAATGGTTCCTATCCTTCGGGACATACAGCCATTAGGATGGGCTACTGCCCTTGTTTTGGCAGAAATCAATCCTGACAGGCAGAATGAGATTCTGAAAAGAGGATTTGAAATGGGACAGAGTCGTGTTATTTGTGGGTATCATTTCCAAAGTGATGTAGATGCTGCCCGAATTGTGGCGAGTGCTGTTGTTGCCCGTCTCCATGCCAACGATGCTTTTGTGAAACAGCTTAATAAGGCGAAAAGATGAGTTCTCCAAGCTGCAAAAAGCAGGACTCATTCAGTCTGTTTCCAAAAAATAATTCCCTATAACTTAACCATAAACCGTAACTATTTAATGTAATGTTTTTCTTAGATGAACCGGACAAGAGTATTTGCTGAGCCTAAAAGCATGACTATTGATCGGATGCTGATGGGAGGAGGAGTCTGACTGATTGCTTTCATTGTGTGGTCTTACAGATTCTTCACTGCCCTCAGTATGATAAAAATCAGAGACAGACTGACAGGATACTTGGATGGTTACCATTAAAACTGTATATTATGAAAAATCTTATATCATTAGGAGTTTTTCTCCTGATATTGCTCTCCGTACAGGTAAATGCACAGGAACAATCAGTTTTGAAAATACGTCCTACAGGACGAATCTTGATGGATGGAGGCTTGTTTCATTCAGATAATAAAAACTTTGTAGATGGTGTAGCGATTCCTGATGCCCGGATAGGTGTAAAAGCAACCTATGGAAAATATAAAGCGAAAGTGGATATAGGCTATGCGTATGGAAAGGTCAGTTTAAAAGACATATTTGTAGAAAGACAATTTTCCTCACATGCGTTATTACGTGTAGGGAATTTTGTACATCAGTTCGGGCTTCAAAGTTCTACTAGTTCGTCTATGAAAGTAACCATGGAGGAGCCGGCAAGTAATGAGGCTTTTTCAACAGCGGCTGAGTGGGGCTATGTTTGTGTATAGACAAAAATGATTTTCGGTACAGCTAGTGTTCATGTGGAGAGCGAGGCTCTTAAGAAGAAATCCAATGAATTGGGTAAAATGGGTTATGGTGCTATGAGCCGCCTGGTCTATCGTCCTTTACATGATACAGGGAGATTGTTTCAGTTGGGTATTTCCGGTGCTTACGAAACACCTAGATACAATAGCGAACCTACACTTAACCATACTAGCTTTGACTTGGGGGCTAATTTCCCGACGCGTATTGCAAAAGTCAGAGCTGTGAATGCCTTGATTCCGGATGCAAAGAACTTGATAAAATTTACACCGGAGATGATAGCAGGATATGGTCCTGTGGCATTGGAAGCACAATATTATTATCTTCAAGTGAACCGGGAAAAGGATTTTAAGAATTATAAAGCGAGTGGTATGTATGGAATACTGAGAGGTTTGCTGATAGGTGGTAATTATAGATATTCACATACGGATTGTGGTATTGCCACTCCGGACTCTGGTTCGTTGGAATGCGTATTCGGATATAACTATACTGATATGTCGGATACCCGGTCCCATATTTATGGCGGGCGTTTGAACGATGTCTCTTTTACTGTCAATTATTATATCAATAAGTATATGATATGGAGATTCCGGTACTCTTATACTAAGATAACGGATAGAGTGGGATTTGAAAATCAGTCATTAAGTGCGTTTTCAGACACGTTTTTCAAGTGATATTTTTAAAATAGAGGGTCAGAGTTTCATTTTGTTTCAAGAGTTTGAAGCAAGGTGGAACTCTTATATTTGAAACAGATTGGGTGGCAAGAAGAATGTCCTTTTGGAGGTAGAGGGTAGCATAAACCTGTTACTGTAAGAACGAATATTGAAAAATAAGCTTTATCTTTGTATTCTTTATACTAGGAATTAAATGAAAAACAAATGAAAGAAGCAACCATAACTCCTTTTGCAAAGCCGCTATATATAATGACCAAACCTGTAGGTGCGGTTTGTAATCTGGCCTGTGATTATTGTTACTATTTGGAAAAATCCAAGTTATATGAGGAACAGCCGCGTCATGTGATGAGCGATGAATTACTGGAGAAATTTATTAAAGAATATATTCAGTCGCAAACCATGCCGCAAGTTTTGTTTACCTGGCATGGGGGAGAAACTTTGATGCGTCCTTTAGTTTTTTATAAGAAAGCCTTGGAACTTCAGAAAAAATATGCAGGTGGTAGAACCATTGATAATTGCATTCAGACAAATGGCACATTGCTGACAGATGAATGGTGTGAATTCTTCCGTGAGAATAATTTTTTGGTAGGCATTTCTATAGACGGTCCTCAGGAATTTCACGATGAATACCGGAAGAACAAGATGGGACAACCTTCTTTCTATAAGGTAATGAAAGGGATTAACCTGTTGAAAAAGCATGGAGTGGAATGGAATGCCATGGCAGTGGTCAATGACTATAATGCAGATTATCCGTTGGACTTCTATCGTTTCTTTCGTGACGAACTTGATTGTCATTATATACAGTTTACTCCTATTGTCGAGCGACTGTCTAGCCGTGCGGACGTCTTCGGCTTTCTTCATTAAAGCAAAAAGACGGTGAACTGGCTCCTTTCTCCATTACTCCCGAGCAGTGGGGGAATTTCCTTTGTACTATTTTCGACGAATGGGTACTGAATGACGTGGGCAATTACTATATTCAGTTGTTTGATTCTACGCTGGCCAATTGGGTGGGACAGCAGCCAGGCGTTTGTTCATTAGCTAAATATTGTGGACATACAGCGTGATGGAATTCAACGGTGATGTGTATGCTTGCGATCATTTTGTCTTTCCTGAGTATAAATTGGGAAATATTTATCAGAAGACTTTGGTGGAGATGATGTATGGTAAAGAACAGGAAACTTTTTGGTGTGATGAAGCACAATAGTCTGCCACAGCAGTGCCTGAACTGTTCTTATGAGTTTGCCTGTCATGGGGAATGTCCGAAGAATCGTTTTTATGTTAAGTAAAGACGGTGAACCGGGATTGAATTACTTGTGTAAGGGATATTATCAATTCTTTGACCACGTAGCACCCTATATGGATTTTATGAAGAAGGAATATCTGGCGGAACGCGCTCCGGCTAATGTGATGGAGTGGGCGAGAGAAAGGAGAAATAAATAGACTGTTTTCAGTAAGCCGACTGTATGGAACAAGCAAGTCAACTTACCTGGTCGTTTCAGTTGACTTATTTGATCATTTAAGTTAAGTTACTTTTTCATGGCTGTTCGGCTTAGTTGGAAAAATAAAAGGAGCAAAGTCTCTACGACTTCACTCCTTTTATTTTTTCCGGTCAGATGAATTATTTTCCGTTGTATTCATCAGATACAGTTAATTTCTTACGACCTTTTGCACGACGGCTGGCTAATACGCGACGACCGTTAGCAGTTGCCATTCTTTCACGGAATCCATGTTTGTTTTTTCTCTTTTCTGTTAGAGGGTTGGAACGTTCTTTTCATTGTATATACTTATTTTATGTTATTATTCACCATGAGTAACGGGCTGCAAAATTAGTGACTTTTTTGAAATAAACAAAGAGATAACTCATTTTTAGTGATTTCTTTTTGCGTTTTTTCTTGATTTACATTACTTTTGCACTCGAAATCACAGCTATAAGTGAATATAATCTGAAATAATAATCAAATATAAGCAAAGAAAAGTATGATTAATGCTCAAGACATTAAAATCGGAACAGCTATCCGTATGGACGGCAAATTGTATTTCTGTATTGACTTCCTGCATGTAAAACCGGGAAAAGGTAACACATTCATGACGTACTAAATTGAAAGATGTGGTTAATGGTTACGTTTTGGAACGTCGTTTCAACATCGGTGAAAAATTGGAAGATGTACGTGTGGAACGTCGTCCACACCAATATTTGTATATGGAAGGTGCAGACTATATTTTTATGAATCAGGAAACATTCGACCAAATTCCTATTGCTCATGACTTGATTAACGGAGTAGACTTCCTGTTGGAAGGAATGGTGGTGGATGTGGTTTCTGATGCTTCTACAGAAACAGTATTGTTTGCTGATGTTCCGGTAAAAGTGCAGATGAAGATAACTTATACTGAACCGGGCCTGAAGGGGGATACGGCTACCAATACGTTGAAACCTGCTACAGTGGAATCGGGTGCTATTGTGCGTGTTCCTTTATTCATCAATGAAGGTGAAACGATTGAAATCGATACTCGTGACGGTTCATATGTAGGCCGTGTGAAGGCATAATCTATTTATATATGCATATAAAAAGGCGGAACTTGTTGCAAGCTCCGCCTTTTTTTATGTTTCTTTGTACTTCTCTGTGATGGATAAAATCAAAATAAAGCAATGAGATATTCTTTTATTATACCGGTTTATAATCGTCCTGAAGAGGTGGATGAGTTATTGAACAGTCTTACAAGGCAGACAAATAAGAATTTTGAAGTCCTGATAGTGGAGGATGGTTCATCTGTTCCGTGCAAGGAAGTGGTAGATAATTACGCTGACCGGTTGGATATATGTTATTATTTCAAATCCAATTCCGGTCCCGGGCAGACCCGCAATTATGGAGCGGAACGGGGGCATGGAGAATATCTTATCATATTGGATTCTGATTGCATTTTGCCTGAAGGGTATTTGGCGGCTGTCGAGTCAGAGCTTCAACGGCAGAAGGCAGATGCTTTTGGTGGTCCTGACCGTGCTCATGATTCGTTTACCAATATACAGAAAGCAATAAATTATGCCATGACTTCGTTTTTTACTACCGGAGGTATCCGTGGAGGGAAGAAAAAAATGGATAAATTCTATCCCCGTAGTTTTAATATGGGGGTACGGGCTGAGGTATATAAAGCGTTGGGAGGATTTTCTAAGATGCGTTTTGGAGAAGATATTGATTTCAGTATCCGTATCTTTCAAGGGGGATATGCTTGTCGGTTGTTCCCTGAAGCATGGGTGTGGCACAAGCGTCGTACCGATTTGAAGAAGTTTTTCAAGCAAGTGCATAATTCGGGTATTGCCCGTATCAATCTGTATAAAAAGTATCCTGAATCATTGAAAGTTGTACATTTGTTACCGGCACTTTTTACTATAGGAATTGTATTCCTGTTGTTATGTTCGTTGGTTTGTAGCTGGAGTTTGTCTTTGCTGCTGCTTTTTGCTCTTATCATTTGTGTAGACTCCACATTGCGAAATAAAAGTTTCAAAATAGGATTATTATCCATCCTTGCTTCTTTTATTCAGTTGATTGGCTATGGAACTGGTTTCCTGCGGGCCTGGTGGAAACGCTGTGTGTTGGGGAAAAACGAATTTGCCGCATTTGAGAAGAATTTTTATAAATAGAATTTTACCATGAAGAGGTATTAAAAGTGATGGACTTTTTATACGTCTTTATGGCGGGGAAAATAAAGAAAGATGGCAGAAAAACTAACCATAAACCAATGGGCGGAAGAAGATCGTCCTCGTGAAAAGATGATGTTGCATGGAGTGGGGACACTTTCGGATGCTGAGTTGCTTGCTATTCTGATAGGTTCGGGAAATACGGAGGATTCTGCTGTGGAGTTAATGCGTAAAGTGTTGAGTGATTATCATAATAGTTTGAATGAATTGGGCAAAACTACCGTAGATGAACTGTGTCACTATAAAGGAATAGGTCCTGCCAAAGCTATCACCATTTTTGGCGGCTTCCGAATTGGGAAAGCGCCGAAAGGAGGAAGAAGGAAAAGAACGTAAGGTCATTCTCAGCTCCCGTGATGTTTATCAATATTTTTATCCGTTGATGTGTGATTTGCCTACAGAGGAATGCTGGGTCTTGTTGTTGAATCAAGCTTCCAAAGTAATTGACCGTATAAAGATAAGTTCCGGAGGCCTGGTCTCTACAGCGGTAGATGTCCGTTGTGTATTGAGGGAAGCATTATTGAAACGGGCCGTTGCCATGGCACTTTGTCACAACCATCCTTCCGGCAGTATGCGACCTAGTACAGAGGATGATCGGTTGACGGAACATCTTGACAAGGCGGCAAAAGTAATGAACATAAGACTGATAGATCATGTTATTTTAACGGATGGCAAATTTTATAGCTATGCTGATGAAGGAAGAATGTAGAAAATCATTAAATTTGCAATTAAAACAACGAGAGATATGGATGCAGATACCCGTTTAAAAACAGAAGAGAAGATTATAGCCATGTTGAAAACCGTATATGATCCCGAGATTCCGGTGAATATATACGATTTAGGCTTGATATATAAGATTGATTTGCAAGATGATGGAGAAGTAGTGTTAGATATGACGTTGACTGCTCCCAATTGTCCTGCTGCAGATTTTATTATGGAGGATGTCCGTCAGAAAGTCGACTCTGTGGAAGGAGTTACTTCATCGGTCGTGAACTTGGTTTTTGAACCCGAATGGGATAAAGATATGATGAGTGAAGAAGCTAAATTGGAATTGGGTTTCCTCTGATAAATTGAAAGTTGAGAATTAAAATTGGGGAATAAGAATTGCCAATATGTCTAAGTTATTGGACAAGGTGTTGTTTTTTAATTCTCTATTCTCGGATTTTTAATTTATGAGGTATTTAATTTAGTAAGATTATGAAGAACGTATATTTCCTTTCCGATGCACATTTAGGTTCTCGTGCCATAGCACACGGGCGGACACAGGAGCGCCGTTTGGTGAATTTTCTGGATAGTATAAAACATAATGCTGCAGCAGTGTACCTGTTGGGAGATATATTCGACTTTTGGTACGAGTTCAAACTGGTAGTGCCGAAAGGCTATACTCGTTTCTTGGGGAAGATTTCCGAGTTGACCGATTTGGGAGTGGAGGTGCATTTCTTTATCGGTAATCATGACATCTGGTGTGGTGATTATTTGGAAAAAGAGTGCGGGGTAACTATTCATCGTCAGCCGTTGACCTGTGAGATTTATGGGAAGGAGTTTTTCTTGGCGCATGGGGACGGATTGGGAGATAAAGATGCCAAGTTCAAATTGTTGCGTTCCATGTTTCATAGTACCACTTTACAAACGCTGTTTTCTACCATACATCCCCGTTGGAGCATAGAACTTGGCTTGGAATGGGCCAAGCATAGCCGTCTGAAGCGTGAAGGCGGTAAGGAACCCGAGTATATGGGAGAGGATAAGGAACCGTTGGTCTTGTTTACTAAAAATTACCTTAAAGACCATCCGGATATCAATTATTTTATTTATGGTCATCGCCACATTATGCTAGACTTGATGCTGAGCCGTACTTCACGTATGTTGATTCTTGGTGACTGGATACAAGATTTTTCGTATGCTGTATTTGATGGTGAAAATATGTTCCTTGAGCAGTATGTTGAGGGAGAAAGTCAATATTCCTAAAAAAAGGCTACTATGCATCACGCGTAGCAGCCTTTCTATAAATTTTATATATTTTAACCAAACAATAAAAATTACTTATTCAGAATAGCCAGAGTATCGCTGGCAATCATCAGCTCTTCATCAGTTGGGATAACAGCTACTGTCACTTTGGAGTCATCGGCAGAAATAATAGCTTCTTCTCCACGAACCTTGTTCTTTTCAAGGTCAATCTTCACACCCATGAATTCCAAACCTTCACAAACTTCAGAACGGCAATTGGCTTGATTTTCACCTACACCGCCAGTGAACAGGATGATGTCTACACCACCTAGAGCGGCAGCATATGCACCAATATATTTCTTGATGCGGTAGAAATACATCTTTTCAGCCAAAATAGCTTTCGGATTTCCGGCAGCAACAGCGGCTTCCAGTTCGCGCATATCGCTGGATACACCTGAAACGCCTAATACACCACTTTTCTTGTTTAGTAAGTTGGATACGCCGGTTGCATTTAATCCTTCTTTTTCCATGATGAAAGTAACGGCGCCTGCATCGATGTCACCACTACGAGTTCCCATTACAAGACCTTCCAATGGGGTCAGCCCCATACTGGTGTCTATACATTTACCATCTTTGATAGCTGAAATGGAACCACCGTTACCGATGTGGCAAGTGATAATTTTCTTTCCTTTCGGATCAACGCCAAGGAATTCGCATACACGTTGTGAAACATAGCGATGAGAAGTTCCATGGAAGCCATAACGGCGCACACCGTATTTTTCATACAGTTCGTATGGAATGGCATACATATATGCATAGTCGGGCATTGTTTGATGGAATGCCGTATCAAATACACCTACTTGGGGAACGTTGGGCAGAATGGCAGAAACAGCATTCACACCTTTCAGGTTAGCCGGGTTATGAAGCGGAGCTAAATCGTTGCAAGCGATAAAAGCATCCAGTACTTCTTTATTCAGCAATACAGATTCGCTGAAACGTTCTCCGCCATGTACCATACGGTGACCTACTGCGTTGATTTCATCCAATGACTTGATTGCGCCATATTCCGGGCTCACCAATGTATTCAGAATGAACTCGATACCTGCGGTATGTTCTGGGATGTCTTTTTCTAATATTTTCTTTTCACCGTTGGGCAAAGTCAGTTTCAGGAAAGAGCCTACCAAGCCGATTTTTTCTATACCGCCCTGTGCCAGGACTTCTTTGGTAGTCATATCAAATAATTTATATTTAATAGAAGAACTACCGCAATTGAGCACTAATATTTTCATGATGTTGTTGTTTTTTGGAGAATGATTATTTGTTTTCTTTAGCGGCAATTGCTTGATTGGCAGTAATGGCAATCATCTTATAAACATCGTCGATAGAGCAACCGCGTGACAGGTCATTCACCGGACGAGCGATACCTTGCAGGATCGGGCCGATAGCGGTAGCGTGTCCCAGACGTTCTACTAATTTATAAGAAATATTACCTACTTCCAGACAAGGAACAACCAATACGTTTGCCTTACCTGCAATTTCTGATCCCGGGGCTTTGCTTGCACCGATGTGCGGAACCAAAGCTGCATCAGCTTGCAGTTCACCGTCAATCTTCAAATCGGGAGCCATTTCCTTAGCGATTGCCAAAGCTTCCACCACTTTATCTACCACTTCATGTTTGGCAGAACCCTTGGTTGAAAAACTTAACATAGCTACGCGAGGATCAATTCCGGCAACAGCTTTGGCGGTCTGAGCGGTACAAACTGCAATTTGAGCCAGTTGGTTGGCATCCGGTACCGGGGTTACAGCAACGTCACCCATTACGATTACACCGTTATTTCCGTATTCGGGAGCATGAGTAAGCAACAGCATGGCACCGGATACGCAAGTGATACCCGGAGTAGTCTTGATAATCTGTAAAGCGGGACGAAGTACGTTACCTGTTGTGTTGCGTGCGCCGGCCAACTGTCCGTCGGCATCACCAGCTTGATAATGAGACATCCTAGATACAGCGGATCGACAACCAAGTTTGCGGGCCTCTTCGATGGTCATACCTTTTTTTCTTGCGGAGTTCGCACAGCAATTGTGCATACTCTTCTTTTTTCGGGTGGTCTGTGGGATCGATAATAGTGGCTTTACCGATGTTCCCTAACCCCCATTGTTTAGCCAGGCTCATGATTTCATCGGGGTTTCCCAATAAAATAAGGTCGGCAACACCGTCTGTCAATATTTGGTTGGCAGCTTTTAAAGTACGTTCTTCTGTTCCTTCCGGAAGAACAATGCGCTGTTTGTTTGCTTTCGCGCGCTCAACGATTTGAGAAATTAAATCCATGATAATATATTAATTATGTACGTTCTAAAGACGAGTGTTGTTTTTCACGATGCAAAATTAGCTAATTTTGCAATATCTACATTGCAAAATCAATATTATTTTTGGTTTAAAGTATGCTAAAAGTGTATGTTATTGAACACCAAACGGGATGTTTCCTTAACTTTGCGCAGTTTTCAATAAGTATTTAATAAATTTATAAGGTATGATTCGTCAGTGCGCCATTTTATTTGGCTGTTTGGCTTTGGGTGAATTGATTGTTTTTTTGACGGGTATCAAGCTGCCGTCCAGTATTATAGGAATGCTGTTACTCACCCTTTTTCTCAAATTGGGTTGGATAAAACTGCAATGGGTGCAGGGGCTGTCCGATTTCTTGGTTGCTAATCTGGCTTTTTCTTCGTTCCGCCCGGTGTGGCACTGATGCTTTATTTTGATGTCATTGAAGCACAGTTTTGGCCGATAGTAATTGCGACAGTGGTCAGTACGGTTTTGGTACTGGTCGTAACAGGATGGGTTCACCAATTAGTTAGAAAATCAAATGGAATATTTAGAAAATAAGTTCTTTTTGCTGGCATTCACCTCGGGGTGTTTTTTTTTGTCACGTGTCTTGCAGAAAAAGACTGGATGGGTGGTGTTAAACCCGATCCTGCTTACCATTGCCGTGTTGATTCTGTTTTTGAAATTTACCGGTATCAGTTATGAAACATATAATGAAGGAGGTCACCTGATTGAATTTTGGTTGAAACCAGCGGTGGTAGCGTTGGGCGTGCCACTTTATTTGCAGTTGGAGATGATAAAGAAACAGTTGCTTCCTATTGTCATTTCACAGTTGGCAGGTTGTTTGGTGGGATTGGTGGCCGTGGTGGTCATTGCCAAATTGCTGGGAGCCACTCCGGAGATTATTTGTTCATTGGCTCCTAAATCTGTGACTACTCCTATCGCTATGGAGGTTTCGAAAGCCACGGGAGGAATTCCGTCTTTGACGGCCGCTGTTGTGGTGGTAGTCGGTCTGTTCGGGGCGGTGTTCGGTTTCAAGGTACTTCGGGTAGGTCATGTGGGGGAGTCCTATTGCGCAAGGTCTTTCTATGGGTACGGCTACTCATGCGGTAGGTACTTCTACAGCAATGGAAATCAGTGGAAAATATGGAGCATACGCTAGTCTGGGATTGACTTTGAACGGAATTATGACAGCGATTTTCACACCGACAATTCTTAGATTATTAGGTGTGATTTAACAAAAAGCTGTTATCTTTGTTATATATAGAAATCATCACAGATTATAGAGGATTGATTTGATTTTCAATAGGTATGGTCATTGGGGTGAGCATTGCTTATAAAAAGTCTATCCGCATTTAGTAGTAACAGAGCATTCTTACAGCAGTCTGATAACTATTGTCACTTTGAATGAAATGAAGATTCTGTGATTTGTGGTGAGAAAACAAGCAACCCATATTTTATGATAGAATTTAAAGATATAACTTTAGCGGATAAAGACTTGATACAGTCCTTTACCTTAGGCAGTTTGCGTCGTAATTGCGACTTGTCGTTTGCCAATCTGTGTAGTTGGATTTTCCTGTACCAGACTAAATATGCCGTGATGGATAATTACCTGTTGCTGCGTTTCTATGCGGGAGAAGAATTGGCCTACATGATGCCCGTCGGAACTGGAGATGTGAAACCAGTTCTTGAAGCATTGATAAAGGATGCTGAAGAGATGGGGGCAAAATTGCGTATGCTGGGGGTATGCGTGGGGATGAAAGCAGATATAGAGGCGGCGATGCCCGGACGTTCACTTTTACAGAAGACCGGGATTACTTTGATTATATCTACTTGCGTACTGACCTGGCAACCTTGAAAGGAAAGAAGTTTCAAGCCAAACGTAATCATATCAACAAGTTCAAGAAGCAGTATCCTGATTATGAATACAAACCGTTGACTCCAGATCTGGTTCCCGAATGTTTGAAGCTGGAAGAGGAATGGTGTCGTGCCAATAACTGCGAGGAACAATTGGCATTGGGGGCAGAACGTAAGTCCATGACATATGCCTTGAACCATATGGAGGCGTTGGGTTTGACGGGCGGCGTGCTTCATGTCAACGGGAAGATTGCCGCTTTTACATACGGTGCTCCCATCAATCATGAAACATGGGATACTTGTGTTGAAAAGGCGGATACGGGAATAGAAGGGTCGTATGCCATGATTAACTATGAATATGCAAATCATATCGACGAACAATATATATATGTAAACCGCGAGGAAGACCTTGGTCTGGAAGGTTTGCGCAAAGCAAAACTTTCTTATCAGCCGTTATTTTACTCGAGAAATGTATAGCAGAGCTCAATGACCACAAAAGATGAAGTGAAAACATTATGGAAACTCTGCTTCAATGATAGCGATGAGTTTACCGACTTATATTTCAAGATGAGATATAAGGATGAAGTGAACAGGGTGATTCGTGAAGACGGAAAGATTATTTCCGCATTGCAGATGATACCTTATCCTATGACTTTTTGTGATGAGGTGATTTCTACTTCGTATATATCGGGTGCTTGTACGCATCCGGATTACAGGAAGCATGGAGCCATGAAACGCCTACTGAAGGAAACGCATCGGTGTATGTATGAAGATGGAGTTTTGCTGGCTTCGTTGATTCCTGCAGAGGAATGGTTGTTCGGTTATTATGCCAGGTCGGGATATGCTCCAGTTTTTGGGTATGCGGTTGAGCAGGTAAGGGTAGACAGATTACGCCCTGCGCCCGGTTGCCGGATAGAGGTATGCGAATTTCCCGGTGTGGAACATTATCATTATTTTGATTCCCGTATGCATGGGCGCAGGAGTTGCATTCAGCATCCTAAAGAGGATTTTCTAGTTATAATGGCCGATTTAAGACTGGGTAATGGCAAATTGCTGGTTGCCCGGGAAGCGGATAAAATAGTGGGGATGGCATTTACGGTAATGGGGGATGATACATTATATATAAAGGAATTGCTGGCAGATACGGATGCGGTGCAGGATACTTTATTGTATGAAGCGGCCTATATATATAAGGTACAGCGTATGGATTATTTTATTCCATCGTCTGCCGATACTTTGTTTTTGGGGATGGCAAGAGTTATCCGTGCAGAGGAGTTGTTGAAGGTTTTCGCCCATAAGTATCCGGCATCCGAACTTTATATACATATTGAGGGAGATGAAGCGATTCAGGAGAATAACGGCTATTATACGGTACGGGATGGTTTCTGTTTTCGTGAGAGAGTACCGGAAAAAAAAATATCACACTTATACGTTGGATGGTTTTACCCGGTTGTTACTGGAAGCGGAGCATCCTTATATGAGTTTGATGCTGAATTGATCTTTATTACTGGTTGCCTAGGTTGAATTTCTATGTTTAAGATTGATAATCAGTGGAGTAAAAATCCGGATAGGTTATTAGTCTTCTTTTGTCAGAATACGTTCCAGCTCTTCTGCAGTCAGTCTGAGATGGAATTGTCCTTTATAAGCCACGGATATGCCACCTGTTTCTTCTGAAACGATAATGGCCAATGCATCTGTTTCCTGCGATACGCCCATGGCAGCCCGATGCCTTAATCCCAATTCTTTAGGGATATTCAAGTCGTGAGATACCGGGAGAATACAACCGGCTGCTTCTATCCGTTTATGGCGGATAATCATGGCTCCGTCATGTAATGGACTGTTTTTGAAGAAAATATTTTCTATCAGTCGTTGGTTCACATTGGCGTTGATAATTTCTCCTGTACGGATGATGTCATTCAGAGGTACACTTTTTTCGATGACAATCAGTGCCCCCACCTTCCCTTTGCTCATGCTCATACAGGCAAGTACAATCGGCATAATATCCGCTTTTTCCGTCTTTTCCTGCTTGTTTCCCGTCAGGAAGCGGAAAAAAACGTCCCAACTGTTTATGCGAGCCCAGTGTGACAAGGAACCGGCGTATATCATCCTGAAAAAGAATAATCAGGGCTAGGACACCTACACTGACTAATTTATCGAAGATAGACCCTAGCAGTTTTCATTTCCAAAACCTGAGATACAATCAGCCAGATACCTATAAATACCAGGATACCGATGAAGATATTGATAGAACCCGAATCTTTCATCAGACGGTAAGTCTGATAAAGCAGATAGGCTACCAGCAGGATATCGATGAGGTCTTTTATACTAAAATCAATAAACATCTTTCTAGAATTAAAAATTGAAAATTAAGAATTAAAAGGCAGCAGAGTCTTTCATCTTCTGTACTATCTTCACGGTTTCTACAGCAGCTTTTACATCGTGCACTCTGAGAATATCCGCTCCTTTTAGTAGGGAAATGGTATCCAGCACTGTTGTTCCGTTCAAGGCATCATCAGGGGTTCCGCCTAGTAGCTTGTAAATCATTGATTTACGTGATATGCCGACCAGTAATGGTAGTTCGAACAGGCTGAATTCTTCCAAATGATTCATCAACTGGTAATTATGTTCCACTGTTTTTCCGAAACCGAAACCAGGATCCAGAATAATATCTTTTACTCCTAAGTCGCGTAATTTCTGTACTTTTTCCGAGAAATAGAGAAAGACTTCTTTCAACAGATTGTCATAATGCGGATTCATTTGCATATTTTGCGGCGTGCCTTGCATATGCATAATAATATAAGGTACTCCCAGCCTGGCAATCATGTCGAACATCTGCGGGTCCATTTCTCCGGCGGCAATGTCATTGATGATTGCCACTCCGTACTCCTCTACACACATCTGGGCTACATCCGCACGGAAAGTGTCCACGGACACCACACAACCGGGATGATAGCGATTGATGATTTCCAGTCCGGTACGCAGACGGCGCATCTCTTCCTCGGGGCTGATGTGCTCGGCATTGGGACGTGAGGAATAGGCACCTATATCAATGATGGAAGCTCCTTCTTCTATTATTTGGGAGGTACGGTTGATAATATCTTTTTCCGTTTGCTGCCGGCTGCCGGCATAGAAAGAATCGGGTGTAACATTCAGGATTCCCATTACTTGCGGATGGGAGAGATCCATCAGTTTCCCATTAACATTAATATATTTGACGGTTTTGGTTTCCATTGTTTACGGCTTGTCATTTAGGTCGTACAAAAGTACGCACAATTCTTGAGTTTTTGTTATTTCATGAACTATTTTTCAGTTATCTTTGTTGCAACTTAATTTAAAAGCAAAGCGAAAGATGGATATTTCAGCTTTATATAAGTGTTTTACGGAATGCGGCAAGGTAACTACCGACAGCCGTAACTGCCCCGAGGGTTCTATGTTCATAGCTCTGAAAGGGGAAACATTCAATGGAAATGCATACGCGCTTCAGGCGCTGGAAAAGGGTTGCCAGTATGCCGTAGTAGATGAAAAAGAATATGCCGCCGATGGGCATCCGCGTATCTTGTTAGTAGACGATTGCTTGAAAGCATTGCAGGAACTGGCTAATTATCACCGGCATAAAATGGGTACCCGAATCATCGGCATCACGGGAACCAATGGGAAGACTACTACCAAGGAATTGATAGCCTCAGTGCTGCAAAAAAGATATGAAGTGCTTTATACACAGGGTAACTTGAATAACCATATCGGTGTTCCTCTGACTTTGCTGAGGCTGACTCCCGAGCATGAACTGGCTGTCATCGAGATGGGAGCGAACCATCCGGGTGAAATCAAGGCACTGACCCGTATTGTAGAACCGGATTACGGTATGATCACTAATGTGGGCAAGGCGCATTTGGAAGGCTTCGGGTCTTTTGAAGGGGTCATCAAGACTAAAGGTGAGTTGTATGAGCATCTGCGTTACAATGGCAAGCATATTATTTTCATAGACAAGGACAATGAGTATCTCACAGCTATCTCTCAGGGCCTTACCCGTATTTGTTATGGTATGGAAGGAGGAGAGGGACTTTATATCAGCGGCAAGCTGGGCGCTTGTGCTCCGTTTCTTTTCGTTTGAGTGGGAACACGAGGGACAGAAGTTCGAGGTGAATACCCACCTTATCGGCAGTTATAACATGAAGAATGCATTGGCCGCCATTACGGTGGGCCGGTTCTTCAGTGTACCGTCCCGGCAGATTTGTGAGGCACTGGAGGCGTATGTTCCTCATAATAACCGTTCGCAATTGACGGAAACCACGGATAATAAACTGATAGTTGATGCATACAATGCGAATCCTACCAGTATGATGGCGGCTTTGGAGAATTTCCGGTTGATGAATGTCGCTCATAAAATGGTTATTCTGGGTGATATGAAAGAACTGGGAGAAACCAGTCATGAGGAACATCAGAAGATTGCGGATTATCTGGATGAATGTAAATTTGACCGGATACTTTTGGCAGGAGAGGAGTTTGGCAAAGTGATTCCGTCCTTTGAACATTTTAAAGATGTGGTTGCATTGAAAGAGTCGTTGGAAAGATATAAGCCGAAAGGATATTATATTCTGATTAAAGGTTCCAACAGTATGAAGTTGAGCCAGCTTCAGGAAATATTATAGTTAACCGGTTGGCAGTTTCATTCACAGTAGGAGGATGAATGTGTCAAAAGTCCAAAGTAACTATTAAATGTGCTGTTTGCACCTGTATAGGTATATTGTCCCACCTGGGTGGAACTGCCATTTCACAAAGGTGGAACTACGCTTCTCACCTAGGTGAAATGCCCATTCCACCCAGGTGGGATTTCTATATATACTGTATGGAAACATGAATGGTAAAGATCCTTTTGGAAATGATCCTTCACATAGTCTGCCTCTATGGTAAATGTAATTTGGGGCGTGATGGCGTGTAGTGCAACCTGCCTTGCCTTTTCATAGAATCTTTCTTCTTTATTATTTCTCTGAATTTTTTCGATAAAATACAGCTATAAAGATAGGAATAATTTAGGAATAAGCAACTTGCGCACTTTTTTGCCACAAGTGAGGTAATGACTTGGCAACGGTCATAAATTCTGCGATGTGCAGTACATTGCTGTCAAACAACTCTATGCAAAGGTAACATATATTTTCGACAAACGAAATGCAATCAGTATTTTATTGCCGTTTCCCTTCCAATTTTCCTAATCGCATTACTATCGAGGTTTGACTTCTGCCCATTTTCTCGGCTATGTATTTTATACTTTTCCCTTCATGATAAAGGGTAAGCAGAAAATTATCCGCACTGCGTGTCCACTTTTTTGTTGGCGTTTGGATGCTTGGCATAACTTTCTTCCGTGATTTTTTCCGGATGCAAGAATTCGTCTACGAAAACGGAAGGAAAGCGTCTGTCATACAGTATATAGGTCTTTACTTTAGCTCTGGTAATGGCTACATAAAACAGCCTGCGTTCTTCTCCGTATGGATATTGGTCGCTTTTTGTCAAGACATAATTAAGCACAGGGTCATCGCTTACAAGTGAGGGAAACCCGTATGTGTCCTTGTTGCATTGAAGAATTATCACATAGTCTGCTTCAAGTCCTTTGGATTTATGAACGGTCAGAAACTCTATTTTCCTGTCTCCGATGATATAGAAAAAGCGATTACCCTCTTTCACGGATTTATACATGAACGACAGGTAATAATCGTCAAAGGAATATCTCCCTAACAAAAAGACTGATTTGTCTAATGGAATTGACGCGACCAATTGTCCGATAACATTGCAATAATCTCGTCTTTCATAATCGCAAAACTGTAATTCTGTTTTAACTTGTGGGTTAAAAGGATGGATGTTCTTTTTTAATTTGGGCTTCGTTGCGTTGGATAAATTGCGAGGACAGGCTGACTAAAGGCTCTCCAAACCGATATGTTGTTTCAATCTTATTGATTTCTGTCTGGCCGAAAGTAATCTGAAAACTGATTGAAAAAGTGCCATGTCGCTCCCCGAAAAACGATAGATGGACTGCCAGTCATCGCCCACACAATACAACTTGGCGGGTGGATTTCCCTCTCGCAATACTTTTTAAGAAGTTGTAACGGTCACTGATATGTCTTGAAACTCATCACAATGATATAATCATACTTCACAGGATGGGAGGAACGACAAATGTCGGTAGCTTGCAGAATTGCATCCGTAAAATCTATTTGGTTGATGTTCGCCAATTTCTTCAATATACCGTTTATAAACGGCTGAAAGATGTTTTTGATAATGAACGTACTGCGTTCGTCCCCTGCGTTTTTAGTTTGCCTTAATACTTCATCTACAGATTTGCAACTTGACTTTATCAATGTCACAAAAGTCACGACAAGGCGGATAAAAGCCTTCTCATGCTTGCTGTTCGGGGGAAGAACCATATCGTATAATTCTGCATCTGTTTTCTCTTGGATGGAAACATCAGCCTTTTCCAATAAGGTTTTCAACTTCTCCCGAATAATCGGAATAATGAAAGTCTGCACTTGAAGTTGTCAACAGCTTAGTGCCGAATTTCTCATGTGCCGCTTTTTTCCATGTTATGCCATCGTTGTACTTTTGGTTTGCTTCTTCATAGGTAATGCCTCTGTCTTTGGCAAACCATATAGGAACAAGCCCATGCTCGTCCACTCCAAAATGCTCTAAATATATTCGCTTTGTTTCTCCACCTTGTTCAAAATAAATGGAAAAATCCGGTTTGTATTGAGAGTGCATCTCGTCTACCAATGATGCTCGTATGGCTCTTCATATCTGAATTTTACGCTAAGGGAAGATAGCGGCAAAGCATATTTTCTGCTCTTGTTCACTCCGTACATAAACAGTTTTTCCATCCATATCGGAAAACGTTGCTTCAAACGCACCTCTTTTTGCTCTGAAAGTTGTTTGCCTACGCTCATTCTTCCGCTTTTCCCACTCCTTTTCGGGCGTTTGATAATCAATGAAGTATTCTATTACGCTTTTCTTGAATTTCTTGTCGTTCAATAATTCATGGTAGATTTTCACGAAGAGCGCGTCCGTATTTTCATATATTGATGGCTTTTGTCCTGTTGTCTGTCCGATAATGTCAAGGGCAAGTTTGTGAAAAGTGTACCCTCGCAAACCAGCAATACCCATTCTTTCTGTTAATTCAGCGGCAGCCTTGTTTGTGTAGCTGATAAGGAGAATATTTTGAGGGTTGATTTTCTTTATTTCAGTCAAATACTTTACTTTCCCTACGATGGATGAAGTCTTTCCACTCCCTGCACTACTGACTACTAAACAATTTTCTTCTTCTGAAACGATTGAGCGTCTTTGTTGCTTGTCTAACGGATATTTTAGGCAATGGTCGAAAAACTCTTTATGCGTGTCAAGTAGAAATGTAATGATTCCCTCATTATGTTGTTTTACAAGTCTATTGATAGCCCCAAAGTCACTGATAAATTTGAATATGGTTTCAGATGGAGTGATATTAAAGGCTTCAAGTTTCTTAACAAGTGAATATGCTTCTTGAAAATGCGGCTTATAATGATTGACAAAATCTTTTTCTTGCGTTGCAGATATTATCTTCCCTGAAAAAGTGCTATTAAGGTCGGACGGAATATCAATAAATGCTCCGTTGTTTAATGCCGACAATCTTTCTCTTGCTTGCTCATAATTGGATTTATTGCTATAAGAAGATATGTGGTTTAACTTTTCAGAAAGTTCCTTGGACTTATTTTTTAGGCGTGTTCTTGTTATAGCTATATAACAAATTGAAATAGTTATAATACAAATTACCCCAATAAACAATGCCTGCATACTAAAAAGAAAGATTTGCCGTTGATAAAGTTTACATTGTATAAAAGGTTAACGTGCCATGAAGGCACGCTAACTTTCTATTCTATTAAAAGAACGGGAGTTACAGTAAAAAGCTATCCTCCCTAAAATAAATCTATTATATCTTCATCAGAAGTTGCTTCATCTACAGCTTTCAAGATTTTTGCAAAGTTTCTCAAACTTATCAACTTCATAACCGCCACAAGTTGTAAACTCTTTATCGCAAAAGAAAAATCATTTCTCCCGGAATGGTCATTAGCCTGCGCCATTAAGACTCCTAAATCTATGACTTACCGCCCAACCTGTAAATTCACCTTTGTGATATTTTGCAACATTTTTCTTTTAGAGAAACAAGTTGTTCTGAAAGTTTCTTGGTATATTTATCCAAATCAGATTTTGGCTTCTTCTTTCTCTTTTTTTGCCCGCGCATATTCTCCACGAGAGTATTGAGAAGAATATCCATTAGGAGCAAAAATATCCATAGAAGATTCTGCGGATTCGACTTTCATTTTACATCTGTTTATTTTAGACATCAATCTTTGATGTCCTCACTAATTTTCATATAGGTTCAATAAGTAGTTACATCAATGAACATACTATCAACTTTTGTTGATATTGGTTCATAA
>ENA-OQAR01000005-OQAR01000005.1-human-gut-metagenome-genome-assembly--contig:-NODE-5-length-43839-cov-3.161283_pt1 | contig 43839 bp, 51 predicted proteins | sample MGYA00242738_ERZ504533 | MGnify/ENA primary metagenome ERZ504533 (study PRJEB26092, sample SAMD00036276) | human gut metagenome | host: Homo sapiens | study: EMG produced TPA metagenomics assembly of the... | reverse complement strand
GATCTCCAGTGTCTGGCGGATCGGGATATTCTGTTTTCGTAATTCTACACCATAACTGGATATTATCTGCATTTTTATTTTTCCCTGATAACTCTTTTCTCAGATTCTGTTGTTTTTTCTACTACCCTGGCTATATTTTAGCACATATAGCGCTAAAAAGTAAACATATGTTTTCCTTTGGGTAAAAAATTTGCGCGTCTAACTCATCACTAAGTAACGAGAATGCGACGCGCAATTTATTCAAAAAATCGTTCGCATTTGCGCAGGAAGACATTTGGATCCGATACCTACGGTCCACAGATACCAAACCTTTTTTAATAGAAGATACTCATAAATATCCTGATCAGGATATCTCTGTCATATATGAAACTCAGGATGCAATCTTTCTTAATGATCTGAAGGGCCGCCTCACCAACCTTTGTATTGCACACAATGGTGAGAGCCAGAAAGATAATCCATATTACTATAAGGAATTTAACTGCCCCCAGCAACGCTCCTGCTACCTTGTTCATGCCATGCAGCACAGGTAATCTCGTCACAAGATTCAGCATCCATGTGATACTCCTCACCATAATCGTCGACATCAGCAGAGAAATCAGGAAAGAAATTCCATTCACTGCCATTCTCGCCAGATATTGAGCAATATAATCCGAAAATGTAGTTACAGCCAAATACTGGTAACTGTCAGAATTATTATTCTGAACCAGTCCATTCCTCAGCAGCTCCGGGAGATTCATTTCATTTATAAATTCAGTCTGGCTTTCTCCACTGCCTGTCCATGTGCTGTATTCCTCTCCTACAAACTCCCAGCAGCTTTCCTGTACTTTTTCATAAATTGATGTATTTTCCCGAATAAACTCATTTACATAAGGATTTATCAACCACACGATCGCCATCGACAGAAAAACACATACAAGCGAAACCAGTTCTTTTATCAGTCCCCGCCTATAACCTCTGACACATGCAGCCGCCAGAAAAAGTATCGTAATGACTCCGGCCCACGTTAAAGCCATTTTCATCCTCCTAACTAAGTTTTATTATCTCTACACCGCTGTCCAATACCAGAAGATATCTGTTCATTCCGATTTTGAAGAAATCTTTGATCGTTCCATCCACACTGCCAAGATATTTCTGTACTCCCCTGCTGTTCATTACACACATCTGGGAACTGTTGTACATCAGAATATTTCCACCGCTTAATTTTAATCGTTCGTATATGGAATATTGAAGTTTTCTTTGAATTTCAATTTGCCATCTGTAGTATAAACTTCCATTGTATACTGTTTGTCTTTACTGTCATTCTTAAACACAAGACCAATCATATCATTATCATAAAAAGTACTGACAATTTCTTTATCTACTTTTACTGTTTTTACTCCTTCGGAATCTGGCTTCCATGATAAATTGTAAATCCATTATCTTTAAGTGCTACAGACCGGTTATTATCAAGATACTGGATCTGCGGAACTACCACGCCTCATACTTATATCCACTGACAATTCTGTCATCCTCGTTCTGTCCTACATCTCCAAAATTGTAAAATGCCACATAACTGGTCGTATCACTTCCATCTACGAACTGATAGGTTACCATCATGATCACTCCGTCTTCAGATACAGCAATATCAAGGGGATATCCCGGATCATCTATCTTCGTCTGATTTTCAGCAATCAGACTTCCATCTGTACCATAAAAATCAATCCATGTATCATCTCCGCCATCCAGGATTGCCGCAACAAGACCGCTTTTGGATACTTTTGCTTTGACAATACTGTAAGAAGTAGTTACACTGCCTGTTTTTCCGGATTTATCATAAATCTCCAAAGTTGTTCCATCTTTATCCGCAATCACCGCACGAGTTCCATTGACATCTGCCACAGGATTCTGCATCTGATAGGTTTCACTCCATAATGTACTCATCTTATCAGAAACAAGCGAAACTCCGTCCGGACTGTATCGAAGGATATTTCCGTCCATTTCAACATAATTTGTAGAAACAATATCCTCCTGCTCACTTGTCTGGACTACTTTATAAGTATGATAGCTTCTCTTCTCTATGTAAAATCCCACAGCCGTTACAGCAGCAGCTATCGCCACCACTGTAATAACTGTCTTTTTCACTACACTTCTTTTGTGGCGGGACAATCTGCGCTCATAATCATCTGCATATTCCTCTTCAGCTCTCTCCCGGGCTTTCGCTTTTCTGTTTCTCTCTGCCTGAAGCTTTTTCTTTTTATGTTTTTTTATTATTTTCTTAAATGTATTTGCCATTTTAGCCTTTACCTTATTTCTCACTTTCATTTTGTTGATTATCAGGTTTCAGTTTTTGCCATTTATTATAGCACAGTTTTCTAAGGTAATACAATTACTTGTCCCGGATAAATGATTTCGTCCGCTGACATCCCATTCAATTTGCAGATCTGACTTATGGCTTCGATACTTCCGTATCTGTCCATACTTATCTGAAAAAGAGTATCGCCGGGCTGAATCACATATGACTCATGGGCTTTTCCCGCTGCTTCGCTGTTTTCCTTCTGCACAGCTTCCCTGACACGTTTCTGTGCTTTACGTTCATCTGCTTCCTGCTGGTAGATTCGTTCGGTTTTATCTGCTTTTTCTGTCTTTACATCCGGAAGCTGTTCTGTTTTGTCCGATTTTTGTTCTGTATCTGTCTGCTCTGCTGATATTTTTTTCTCTGAAGTATTGTTTTTCTTTTCAGAATTTTCTTTTTCACTGGTGCTTTGATTATTCTCTTCATCATTCTTTTTATTCTTCCCTGCATCATTTTGTATAGTATCTGTCCGGTATTGTTTATGCTGCCTGACAGCTTCATTGTTCGAAGTCCCGACAACAGGAGACGGCGTTATCTCCTCAACGATCACCGAAGAAACCGTCGCGCTCTCCTTTTCGTTCTGTTTTACATTCTGGTAACTTCTGTAAAAATTAACACCCACTGTCAGTACTGCAATTGCCAGACATGCAGTTAATCCATATGAAAAAACAGAAGGAGCTGCCGGCTCCTTCCTGGTTTCCTTTTTATCTGCAATTATTTTGCGAAAATCTTTCACAGCCTGATCTTCATATTTTTCCTGAGGTTCCGGCTGAAGTTCTTCATTTTTGTCGATCATATACGTCTGCATACCGGGATTTTTTTCATAATAAAGATAATACCCTCCCAGACGCACCATTCATTGTTTTCATAACGGAAAAAAGCATCTTCCCTTTCCTGAGGTTCCATAAGCATCAGGACTTTTTCTCCTCCAAAATGTTTCATGTGTACTTTTGACATCACTTCCGATACTTTCAGGAGAAGCTGAGGCTGTGAAAAGAACCATCCCACAATCTCCTGATCTTCGAAGTACTCCTTCTGGGCTTCCTGTATCTGCTTCCATTGATTTTCCGAAAAATCGATATGATCAGGTGCTGCCTCCATCTCCTCCGCTATAATAGCACCTTTGATAAACAGATAAGCTGTCTGAGAACGCCATTTAAGATTTCCTGTAAGAACTGCCACTCTGGTTTTTGCTTCTCCCAGAGAGTCTTCCGTTCTGGCAAGTCTTACCAGAAATGTGTACACATAGTCCTCCATATAAATCCTGTAATCTTCGGCTGCCAGGCCGATCTGGCGTATATTTCTGGGTAATCCAAACGGTTCCTCACCATTTTGTCCTTCCTGAGATTCGTCTTATAGATTACTTCTATCATCTCTCATCACCCCTTCGGGTATCAGGATAACACAGATAAATTGCAGATTTTATCACATTATAAGAGGAATTTACCAGAATTTGGCGACAGATTTTTGCACAGTGCATATTTTTATCCCGGTAAGGATATGATGTTATCAGAAGCCTCTTCGCAGCTTGTTGTTATGAAGCAAAGGGACTATAGCAATTAAAAGATATAATCAATAATGTGCTCTCGAAATCTTTTTGTGCAGGTACAATAGAGACTCTGCGAGTACATAATACGATCAGGGAGGTTTTATGGTATTTTATGTGGACTCACAGAAAAGCAGTTCTGCTGAGGAAATCGCTTTTCTTTTAAATAAATGTATTCTTCAATATCCCGGCAGATGGTCGGAACTGGTTTTTCTGTGTATCGGAAGTGACCGCGTGACAGGAGACTGTCTCGGTCCCTATATCGGACACCAGTTACTTGAACATCTGAATACGGACACTCATGGCGTTTATGTTTACGGTACCCTGAAAAGCCCCGTACATGCTTTAAATCTTTCCAGAATTTCCCGCCAGATCAAAATTCTGCATCCCGAGGTCTGGTTATTGCAGTGGATGCCTCTCTTGGACAAAAAAAGCACCTGGGGTATGTGACCATCGCAGATGGTGCACTTTACCCAGGTGCTGCAGTTCAGAAAGAACTTCCTCCTGTTGGTGATATCCATATCACAGGGATTGTAAACATTGCAGGTGTACTGGAACAGCTAACCCTTCAGACTACCCGCCTGTCTACGGTAATCTCTCTGGCAGATACCATCACACAGGGAATCGTAAATTATACAAATTCTTTGATCTGTTTGTAGATGCCTTCTGCATCAAGACCATATTTCTCAAGCAGAGCTGTGGCAGGACCGGATTCTCCGAATACATCATTTACACCGATACGTTTTACAGGTACAGGTGCTTTCTCAGACAGGCATTCGCATACTGCTCCGCCAAGTCCGCCGATTACTGAATGCTCTTCTACAGTTACAACCTTGCCTGTTTCTTTGGCTGCTGCAACTACAAGTTCTTCATCCAGAGGCTTAATCGTATGGATATTGATTACTTTTGCATCTACGCCGTCTGCCGCAAGCTTCTCTGCAGCTTCAAGAGCAGGAGCTACGCAGAGACCGTTTGCAATGATCGTAAGGTCTTTTCCTTCACGAAGGACAATACCTTTGCCTAATTCAAATTTATAGTCCGGTCTGTCATTGATAACCGGAACTGCCAGACGTCCAAATCTCATATATACAGGACCAACATGCTCATAAGCTGCTTCTACCATAGCTTTTGCTTCAATATCATCAGAAGGGCAGGCAACAACCATTCCCGGAATTACTCTCATAAGAGCAAAATCCTCACAACACTGATGGGTAGCACCATCTTCACCTACAGAAATTCCGCCATGAGTAGCGCCAATTTTTACATTGATCTTCGGATATGCAATAGAGTTACGAACCTGCTCAAAAGCACGTCCTGCTGCAAACATTGCAAATGTGCTGGCAAATGGAACTTTTCCTGTAGTAGCCAGACCTGCGGCAATGCCCATCATATTACACTCGGCAATACCGCAGTCAATATGACGCTCCGGAAATTCTTTTTTGAATACGCCAGTCTGAGTAGCTGCAGCAAGGTCAGCGTCCAGAACGACCAGGTTCTCATGTTTCTTACCTAATTCAACCAGCGCAGCACCGTAGCTTGCTCTTGTTGCGATCTTCTTTACTTCTGACATAATGCTTCACCTGCCTTTTCTAACTCTTCCATTGCCTGTGCATACTGCTCGTCATTCGGAGCTTTTCCATGCCATCCAACCTGATTTTCCATAAAGGAAACACCTTTTCCTTTTACAGTTTTCATAATGATAGCTGTAGGCATTCCCTTAGTAGCTTTTGCTTCATCAAAAGCAGCTCTTAACTGATCCATATCATTTCCGTCTGCAACGTTAATCACATGGAAGTTAAATGCCTCAAATTTCTTATCAATCGGGTATGGAGAACATACTTCATCAACCTTACCGTCGATCTGAAGTCCATTATTATCCACGATCACTACAAGATTGTCCAGTTTTCTGAAGCCTGCAAACATAGCAGCTTCCCAAACCTGGCCTTCCTGAATTTCGCCGTCACCTAATAAGGTGTATACACGATAGCTTTCATTGCTTAATTTGGCAGAAAGCGCCATACCAACTGCTGCAGAGATACCCTGTCCCAGAGAACCGCTGGACATATCAACACCCGGGATATGTTTCATATCCGGATGTCCCTGTAAATAGGAACCCAGATGACGAAGAGTCTTCAGATCTTCTTTTGGGAAAAAGCCTCTTTCTGCAAGTGCAGAGTAGTATCCCGGTGCTGTGTGGCCTTTGGAAAGTACAAAACGGTCACGATCAGCCTTCTTAGGATCCTTTGGATCAATATTCATTTCTTCAAAATATAAATAAGTGAATACATCTGCTGCAGACAGAGATCCGCCCGGATGTCCTGCTTTTGCAGAATGTAATGCAGTAACGATGTCTTTACGGACTTCGTTTGCAATTTTCTGAAGTTCTAATTTTTCCATTGTGGTAAATTCTCCTTATTCGCCGAATACTGCTTTATAATCTTTCTGGAATTTCTCAATACCTGCATCTGTCAGAGGATGTTTTGTCATCTGTACGATTACATTGTACGGAACAGTTGCAATGTCAGCACCTGCAAGTGCACAGTCTGTTACATGGATCGGATTTCTTACGCTTGCTGCGATGATTTCTGTCTCGATTCCTGCCACTTCAAAAATCTCAGCGATCTCGCGGATCAGATCAACACCTCTTGTAGAAATGTCATCCAGTCTTCCAAGAAACGGAGATACATAAGTAGCACCTGCTCTTGCAGCCAGAAGTGCCTGGTTAGCAGTGAAGATCAGAGTAACGTTTGTCTTGATTCCTTCTGCATGAAGAACCTTAACTGCTTTCAGACCTTCTACTGTCATAGGAATTTTAACAATCATATTCGGATGAATGGCTGCAATCTCACGTCCCTCTTTGATCATTCCTTCTGCATCTGTTGTAGTAGCTTTTACTTCACCGCTGATCGGTCCGTCTACGATAGATGTGATCTCTTTGATTACTTCCTTGAAATCTCTTCCTTCTTTTGCGATAAGAGACGGATTTGTGGTAACACCACAGATTACACCCATATCATTAGCTGCCTTAATATCTTCTACTTTTGCTGTGTCAATAAAAAATTTCTATGTTCTTAACCCTCCTGATTTTTGCTTGTCATAATCGTTCATTGATCTGATGGTTTCATTATAACAGACTTTACATTCAGGTCAAGCGTGGCAAAAGATTATTAATAATTCTTTATTAATAATCGCATGTCTTATTAATTCTTTATTTTTCAGTCAAAAGCATATATTCGTTGTTATCAACATGCAATATACAATATGTTTTATAACCATTCTTTTCGTAACTGTTCGTTGTCTTTGCTGTTGCAGGAAACCTCCGCCACAAATCATTTCTGATATCGGATTTCAGCCGCACATCCTGAAATTTTGGTACGTTTCCAGAAAATGCCTGCCGGGTAGATATTCGCAATCTACCTCGCCACACAGCTCTATACCAAATAACCGTTCTGCAGTTCGATAAATTATTATTAATAATTTTCATTCGACGTTATTTAATTATTTTTTTGGTTCTGACATACCCCGTAGTGCGTCTCGCTATCAGCTTGGGGGTATATTCAATATTATAGAGACTGACAGGAGCAGAATCTGTGAGAAAAACGGTCCTGCTCATCGATTTTGCGCAGTATAATATCACAGGCATCTCTGCCTTTAAGGGCTACGAAATGATCGATCGTAGTAAGAGAGATCTTCCGTATTCCCGAATAAAAGATATTATCGCACCCAATCACCGATACATCCTTGGGTACATGAATCCTTGCTTCATGGAGAGCATCCAGCGCACCAATAGCCATCATATCATTCTGGCCTGCAATAGCTGTAAATTCCCTGCCTTCATCCAGAAGCTCCATAGTAAGCTCATAACCCATCGAATATTCCGAATCCATCCGTGGGATCTGCATATCGATAGCTTCATCCGCAGCCTTAATGATCACATGATCCTTCAGGCCTTCTTTCTCAAACTCTTTCACAAAACCATTTACACGTTTTTGTTCTCTGCCATTGTCTCCTTGTCAGGGGCGGAGTGATAAAACGCTACATCTCTGTGCCCCCAGATCAAGCAGATGTCTTGCCATCATCCTTCCCACAACTGTATTATCCTGATTAATGGCATCTATAGTTGTAGTTTTCTCTTTATTACTGATGATAACCAGTGGGATTGTCTGCGCCAGTTCCTCTACCTGCTGCTGAAAATCCGGATTTGGATTACAGCAGTAGATAATGCCAAGCGGCTCTATTGTACCCATCATACGCAGATACTTCTCCTCCAGACGGGGATCTCTCTGTGTATTACAGATAAAGACACCATATCCCTGTTTGTTCGCCACTGCCTCAATTCCCTGCAGAAGCAATACATAATACGGGCTTGTAAGCGTAGGGCAAAAAACAACGATCAGCTTCTCTTTCCGGCTTTCTTTTCTGTTCTTTCGTCCGGGAAGATGATAGCCTAATTCTCTGGCTGCCTGCTCTACCTTCTCCACTGTTTCTCTGGAAAAAGAAACATTATATTTCTTATTCAGGACCATGGAAACAGTTGCCTGGGAGACTCCTGCCCTCTTTGCCACGTCAGAAGAAGTTGCTTTCTTTTTAGACAAAGTGATGCCTCCTTTTCCGATGATCTTTTGTCAGAACAGTAACCTTAAAGCTCCACACGCCCCTCAAGAGCACGTAAAAGAGTCACTTCGTCAATATATTCCAGATCTCCTCCTACCGGAACTCCGCTTGCGATCCTGCTGACTTTGATCCCGGTAGGTTTGATCAGCTTACTGATATACATTGCCGTTGTTTCCCCCTCCAGACTGGAGTTGGTAGCAATAATCACTTCCTTTACCTCATCCTTTGCCAGACGCTGCATGAGTTCTTTCAGTTTGATATCATCCGGCCCGATTCCAAGCATTGGAGAGATTGCACCATGAAGAACATGATAAACGCCATCAAACTTGCCTGTTTTTTCATAAGCTGCAAGATCTCTTGTATTCTCTACCACCATAATCACTGAATGATCACGCTTATCATTGCTGCAGATGGGACAGATCTCTCTGTCTGTCAGAGTACAGCAGCACTTGCAATACTGTACATTCTCTCTGGCACCGGTAATGGAAGAGGTAAGCTGCTCTACCTGATCCTTTGGCATATTCATGATGTGAAATGCCAGTCTCTGTGCTGATTTCGCACCGATTCCCGGAAGATGGGAAAGCTGCTCGATCAGCTTATTGATATGACTGCTGTAGTATTCCATCAGAATGGAAGACCTCCGCCAAGTCCGCCCAGACCACCTGTCAGTTTAGACATAACAGCTGTAGATTCTTCTTCCACTTTGCGAAGTGCTTCGTTTGTAGCTGCAACGATGAGATCTTCCAGCATTTCGATGTCATCCGGATCTACAACTTCCTCCTGAAGCTTTACTTTTGTCACCTCTCTCTTACCGGAGATAGTTACCTCTACAGCTCCGCCTCCTGCAGTAGCCGTAAATTCTTTCTCTTCCAGAGCTTTCTGGTTCTCTTCCATCTGGCGCTGCATTTTCTGCGCCTGTTTCATAAGGTTATTCATATTTCCCGGCATACCCATTCCCGGGAATCCTCCACGTTTTTGCCATTTGTGATGTCCTCCTTGCTATTTATTGCCTTATTATTTACTGCCTTTTCCTGTCCGGAGAATATTTAGTTACTGTTCACTCCGTTCACAGTAACGTAGCCAAAATTCATTCCAGATTGCTGCGGCAATGGAATTTTGGCTTGTATGTCTCGGGATTTTGGCATATTCATGCCAAAACACCTCGCGGGATAGTGGTGTGTGAACAGTAACAATATTTATTCTCCTTTTTCCTCATCAGGATCTTCCTCTATCACAACATCCATGTGGATATTATTCTTTATCGCCTGGTCCACTGTGATATTTGCCAGATTTGTATGCTGATGCTTATCTGCCACCAGCATCTGGATCTCTACTGTTTTTCCTGTCTGGGCAGTGATAATGTCCTGAAGCTCTTTCTTCGCTTCCGGATTGTCCACATAGGACTGCCCCAGAAAATCCTGAAATTCCACATAAAGAACAGGTTCTCCTGTCTCACTGTTATACTTCGGAACAGATTTCTGAAGCATCTGCTTGAACATCCCTGTCGTCTGTCCTGTGATCACTCTCCAGCCTGCCACAATCTTCTGCAAATCTTCCGGTGCAGCTTTCGCCGGTGCTTTGTTTCCCGCCGGTTCCTGAACTGCTCCGGTTTCTGCCGGCATTTTCCCTGAACCCTGCTGCACGATCACCTGCTGTACCGGACGTCATCCATCCGCTGTTCCAGCACACGCAGTCTGTCCAGAACAGAATCCAGATTAGTCTCCATTGCAGGACGGCACAACTTGATCAGTGCAATCTCCACGAGAACCCTTTTCTGGGTTGCATATCGGATCTGGTTGGACAAATCCGAAAAAATACGGATATACCGCATCAGCGTCTCCACATCCAGCATGGTGCTCTCTTCTTTCAGAAGCTTCATGTTGTCGGATGAGACATCGATCGCTCCTCCGGATTCTCAGAAGTCTTAACGAGAAGAAGATTTCTCATATACCAGGTAAAATCTCCCACAAACTGGCTCAGTTCCCTGCCTCCTACGATCAGTTCCTCCAGGATATGAATGGAACCTGTCACATCTCCCCGGATCACTTTTCGCAAAAGCTTGCTAAACACTTCGGTGTCAACGGCTCCCAGAACCTCCAGAACTTTATCATAGGTAAGTTCCTGTCCAAGATAAAAAGCAATACACTGGTCGAGAAGGCTGAGCGCATCTCGCATGGAACCATCTCCCGCTTTCGCTACATATCGGACTGCTTTTTCCTCAGCTTCTACACCTTCAACTTTGAGCAGTTCATCTAGTCTGGCCGCGATAGTGTCTATGGTGATCCTGTGGAAATCATATCTCTGGCATCTGGATAAAATCGTAATCGGAATCTTGTGCGCCTCTGTAGTTGCCAGGATAAACATAACATAAGACGGTGGTTCCTCCAGTGTTTTCAGCAGGGCATTGAAGGCACCTGTGGAAAGCATATGAACCTCATCAATAATATATACTTTATATTTACCTTCTGTAGGGCGGTAAGAAACCTCTTCTCTGATCTCACGTATATTATCCACACCATTGTTGGATGCAGCATCGATCTCGATCACATTCATTGCAGTTCCTGCCTGGATTGCCTTGCACATGGCACATTCATTACAGGGGCTGCCATTTACGGGATGCTCACAGTTGACTGCCTTCGCCAGAATTTTGGCTACTGTTGTTTTACCGGTTCCTCTGGTGCCGCAGAACAGATACGCATGGCCGATACGGTTATGCTTAATCTGATTTGTCAGAGTAGTCACTATGTGATCCTGACCTTTGACATCCGCGAAATTATCCGGTCTGAACTTTCTGTAAAGAGCAGTGTAACTCATGAGTAAACTCCTATCGTAACTATTCAGCACCCCCACTGTCAGCAGCGCGCCAAATAGTTATCTCTATCTTATTATCACAGCCGCCGCGGAAAAAAAATTCCCGCGGCGGTCTTTTTTTACATCCATATCTTATATGAAAAAGTATCTGTCAGTCAAGTACTGTTTCACTTAATCAGTCACCAAAGCTGATACCGATCTGTTTGGCAGCAACTACAAGCTGATCTTTCGGTGATACCATCTTAAGCTTACCTGCACACTCTTCAAGAGGTACACGTTTTAATTTTGCCGTTTACCACGCCGATCATGATGCCATATTCACCATCCATGATCGCCTGCGCTGCACCTGCACCGATTCTTGTGGAAAGAACGCGGTCATACGGACATGGTTCTCCGCCTCTCTGTGTATGTCCCGGAACTGTAACGCGGACTTCGCTTCCGATCTCTTTGTAGATCTGGTCAGCAATCTCATAGGAAACGGACGGATATTTCTTTGCTCGGGCTTCCAGTTTCTCTTTGTATTTCTTTTTAGGAAGTTCTGCGTCTTCTTTGGAAATCGCACCTTCTGCAACTGCAAGGATTGTGAAACGCTTGCCTGCTTTGGCGCGTTTCTGGATTGCTGCGGTAACTTTTTTTGATATCATATGGGATCTCAGGAATCAGGATGATATCCGCACCGCCTGCAACACCTGCATGAAGTGTCAGACTTCCTACCTTGTGTCCCATGATCTCTACGATAAATACACGTCCATGTGAAGATGCTGTCGTATGGATACAGTCAATGGCATTTGTGGCAATGTTTACCGCACTCTGGAAACCAAAGGTCATGTCTGTGCCATAGATGTCATTATCAATAGTCTTTGGAAGATGGATAATGTTCAGTCCTTCTTCTCTCAGAAGGTTTGCTGTCTTCTGTGTACCATTTCCGCCAAGGATCACAAGGCAGTCCAGGCAGAGTTTATAATAAGTCTGCTTCATTGCTTCAACCTTGTCCAAGCCATTCTCATCCGGAACACGCATCAGTTTGAATGGCTGTCTGGATGTTCCGAGGATTGTGCCGCCCTGTGTAAGGATTCCGGAAAAAATCTTTGGATGTAAGCATACGGTATTTACCATAGATCAGTCCTTTATATCCATCATCAAATCCATAAAACTTCCAGTTCATCCAAATTGTTGCTCAGTCCCTTTACTACTCCTCGCATGGTAGCGTTAAGTGCCTGACAGTCACCGCCGCTGGTAAGCATACCTATTCTTTTTAATCATGATAGTATCCTCCATTTCTGTGTTTTAAGAATTATCCATATCCACACATACAAGACATGTTGTGTACTCTGGCATATCCATTTCCAGAATAAAGATAGTTTATTTCTGTTTATTATATAATATTTATCGTTTTCATACAATAGTGTTAGAAAAGTTTTAGTTACTGTTCACTCCGTTCGTTACTGTTCACTCCGTTCCCAGTAATAAGTTTTACTATAATGATTCACTATTGACAAAACAGCCTCCTGCCTATATAATCAGAAATGCGCAGCCGGGGAGATAGCGGTGCCCTGTACCTGCAATCCGCTACAGCAGGGGTGATGCCAATCCGAGGCTTGTATCCTGTGGAGCTGCCCTCTATAAGTGGCGTTGACGTTTGGGTCTTACGCAACAGGAATCTGTGAACCGTGTCAGGACAGGAATGTAGCAGCACTAAGCAGAAGCTCTTGTGTGCCGTAAGGGTGCCTGGGCTGAGTTAACTGTAGAGGTAACGTCTGTGGGACCATTCCGAAGTGCGGCGCGCAAAAAAAGAAATATTCATGATGCAGTTCATCATATAAAAAAGCATTCAGAATTTTATCTGTTGATAATTTTCTGAATGCTTTTCTTATTTTGTGGTTTACAAAAGTCCATATATTAACAGAAGCAGGAAAGAGCCTTATACAATTTCCATCAGATAAAGAATAATTAATCCTCTACTGCCTGTACCTGACTTTTGTTCTTATATTTCTTCATTACATGAAAATAATAAGGAATCAGTGGGATCAGTGCGGCGATCCATGCGGCCGGGTCAGCCATACAGACACCGGCAAAGGAAGTATGTCCCGCAATCAATACGACAATTCCGGTTCTCGCCACCAGTTCAAATACCCCGCCAAGCATTGGTACAAGTCCATATCCCATTCCCTGCAGAGTATTTCGATAGAGGAAAATACTTCCGAGAAACGGATATGCCCAGAATACTGTCCGGAAATAAGTAACAGACACATTTACTACGTCCTGTTCCGATGGATCTACGAAAAGATATGTCAGATATTTTCCGAAGAAAAACATCAGGAACATAACAAAAACGCTCCATCCCAGGACCATCATCTGCGTGTAACGGACTCCCTGTTTCACACGATCCATTTTTCCTGCGCCCCTGTTCTGACCTACATAGGTTGCTATGGTTGCACCGAAGGCTGTAAATACTGTGGCAAAAATATTCTGGAGCTTACCGGCAGCAGAGAATCCGGCCATATGTACAGGTCCGTAAATATTGACCGCGCTCTGTACAATAATGGTTCCGATTGCTGTAATCGAAAACTGCAGTCCCATAGGAATTCCAAGCTTCAGAAGTCTGCCGAAACTGTCCCAGCATATCTCAAAATCCTTCCGTTCCAGATGAAGGATCGGAAATCTTTTACAATATAAATCAGGCAGCACACTGCCGAAATTCCCTGTGCAATCACTGTGGCATATCCGCATCCTTCTACACCCATTCCAAAGACTACAATAAAAACTACATCCAGAATAACATTGATCACAGCCGAATGATCAGGAAATACAATGGCGACTTGGAGTCACCCAGCGCACGCAGGAAAGCCGCAAGTGCATTATATGCACCTGTGATAATAAGACCTGCATAAATAATTCCCATATATGCAGTTACATCACCAAATACCTCTTCCGGCGAATTCATCAGATGCAGGATTGGTTTGTTCGCAAGACTGAATCCTATGGTCATGACAATGGAAAATGCAGCCATAAGGTAAATGGACATGGCAACATAATGGCGCATCCTGTCAAACTTTTTCGCTCCGAACATCTGGGCTACGATAATCGCAAATCCACTGCTGAGTCCATTCAGCCAGCCGGTCACAAAAAACATCAGTGAACCGGTGCTTCCGATAGCTGCAAGGGCATTTACTCCGATAAATTTTCCGGCAACAATGGAATCTGCAATATTATAAAACTGCTGAAAAAGATTTCCCAGGCACATTGGGATCATAAATTTTATTATCAAACTCACCGGACTGCGACGGTCATGTCGTTTGTTGTGTCTTTTTCATTCTTTTTATTTGCCTCTTTTTATTTCTGCCTGTAACATTAATCCTGTTACTTCTATTACTTTTATTACTCTTATTGCCTTTAAGATTCTTCCTGTTTTTTCTGTCTTTTACTTTTATTGTTCCGGTTCTCCCTCCGGATTTTCCTGTGCAGCTTTAAGGGCTGCCTTTTCCTGCTTCTTTTTCTCACGAAGCTTTCTGAAAAACTCAGACAACATAGAAGAACATTCCTCTTCCAGAACTCCCTGTATAATCTTTACCTGATGATTAAATCCATCCACCTGCAAAAGATTCATCACAGAACCTGCGCAGCCCGCTTTGGCATTCATACAGCCGATCACTACTTCATCTATTCTGGACTGGACAAGTGCCCCGGAGCACATCTGGCATGGTTCCAGCGTCACATACATAGTGCATCCCTCCAGCCGCCAGTCTCCAAGTTTTTTACTGGCTTTGCGGATTGCATTCAGTTCTGCATGGGGAGAGTGTATTTTTTATTCTGTGTTTTCTTCTGTTATATCCACGTGCGATGATCTTACCCTCATGCACGATCACACAGCCGATTGGCACTTCTTCCAGAGCTTCTGCCTTCTTCGCCTGACGGATAGCTTCTTTCATAAAAACGTTCCTGATCTGTCAACTTTTCTTTTCCTTTCTGCTGTTGCATCACTACCAGAATAGCAAAAAGAAAGCCTGAAAACCAATTGGTTTCAGACTTCCTATGCGTAGTCGAAGCGACGGGATTCGAACCCACGACCTCTGCGTCCCGAACGCAGCGCTCTACCAAACTGAGCCACGCTTCGTCAATGCAAGTGCTATTATATTAATAAAATCGCAGTTTGTCAATAGATTTTTTCAAATTTTTTTAATTTTTCGAATATTTTCTTCTGATGGTCATATACATTATTGAATCTGGTTTTACGGAGGAAGGATTTTGTCTGGATATCGGCGTTTTTTATCGCATATGTATATGACTATGAAAGCGGAAAGAAAGGCAGCAATTGCGGATTTATTAAAGTTGAAGTAAAAGATCAGCAATGTTCTGTTGAGATTCATCTGCATTGTCCGGGGCTGCCTGAAAATGTAAAATGCAATATTTATGGATTTACACGAAAGGATGGCCTGATCAACGGAATTCTTCTGGATACCTGCGAGACAGAAAAAGAAACTGTAGAATGCCTGATCATAACAGATGCAACAGATATGAATGACTCCGGCGTTGCAATGGGTAAGTTGGGCGGAATGATCATTACTTCAGATACCGGCGGATTCTTTGGTACTGAATGGGACGATCAGCCTATACGTCCGGAGAATTTCCATGAAATAAAAGCTATGCCTGACGCAGATATTCCTGAATCTGCGAAAATCACTTCACAGAAACCCGAAGTTCCGGCAGATATGGTATTACAGGAAATGCCCGAAGAACTTGAAGATATTTCAGAAAAACCCGAAGATACCTCGCTTCCAAAAGTTCCTGACGATTCTTTATCAATTGAACCGTCTGCCAACATTCCGGCTCAGGGAACATCTGATAACAAGCCAGGAACAGAGTCATCCTATATCTCAGATAATACCGTTGAAGATTCCAATAGTTCTGAAAATGCCGACAATCCTGTCCCGGAAAGAAATGCAGAAAACAGAAAAACCTCTGCCGAATTTTCCCCCTTCTCCGATGGCGAACTGATTTCTGCATGGAAGATACACCTTGATGACCTGAAGCATTTTCCGCGGCATTACTGTGCACTGCGCAATAACCGTTTTCTCCAGTATGGGCATTATAATTTCGGATATTTGCTTTTAGGACAAAGAAATAACGGACAGTATATCCTCGGCGTTCCCGGCGTTTATAATCAGCAGGAACGCTTTATGGCAAATATGTTTGGCTTTCCTTACTTCAAAGAAAGCAGCTATATAGAGATTCCAAAAATGCGCGGCGGTTACTGGTATCGTTTAATCGATGCCCCGGATTCCCACAGATAAAATCGTCTTTTGAAGAATCTTCTGAAAATTCTGAAGTTCTTCAAAAGTATAGCTTCCATATCCAGGCCTGAGGACTCCGTCTGAGTCCTTATAAGCCTGCAGATAATATTCTTTCGCTCCTGCCAGCCACCCGGCGATTTCTTCAAAATCCTTCTGCGTATGCAGTTCCCGTACTACTGTTGTTCTGAATTCATAGTCCAGATTCCCATGCAGCAGAAAATCTGCTGTCTCAAAAATACTGTCCATATCAGGCTTTTCTATTCCGGCCAGATTTCCATAGTTATCCGGACAGGCTTTGATATCCATAGCTACTTTATCGATCAGTCCGGCTTCTGCCAGATGTTTTACAATCTTCGGACGTGAGCCATTGGTGTCCAGTTTAACAGCATAGCCCAGCTCTTTGATTTTTCCCAGAAATTCCTCCAGACCATCTGACAGTGTAGGTTCCCCTCCTGAAATGCAGACCCCGTCCAGAATTCCCTTTCTTTTTTTCAAAAAAGTCAAAAGTTCCTCCTGACTGTAATCCGGCTGTTCTCCGGGAGCCACAACCAATATACCATTCTGACAGAACGGACAGCGGAAATTGCATCCACCCAGAAATATAGTACTGGCTACCTTTCCCGGATAGTCCAGCAATGTCGTTTTTATTAAAGCCACAGATTCTCATTGTTTATCTCCATTCCAATTATATTTTACCGTATATAAATCTGATATATCATTTTATCATCAGGCATCTGAATCCTCAAGTTAAACCACCTATGTTATAGCAATCCGGGCAAAAATCCGAAAAAAAGAACCCTGTTTTACCAGAGTTCTTAATCACATTATTGTTTTGTTATCAGTTCAACTGATAAACCTCAGCAGACTGAAGTCCGAAACTTAATGCTTCTGAATGGCTGTCACAATAAATATCAACATGTCCATAAGGTGTTCCCAGATCCTCTACTGTGTATACATTTCCGTTGATCAGAAGCTGTGTTCCAAAGGGTACTCCCGCCATAGCTACAGTACGTCCTGCTGTCGGAACTGTTCCGCTGGCTGTCAGGTTACCTGCTGTACCGCAGCACTGTGCACAGTTGCAATATGCAGTCAGTGTAAAGTTGCCAAGGTATTTTCCCTGACCGGAAGAACTGTCTGAGGATGCCTGGCTGTCAGATGTATCTTCTGATTCATTGCTGTCAGAGTCTCCCTCATAGAAATCTGCATCGTTCTCTTCGTATGTATCTTCATCATCAGAATCCCCTGAATCTTCAGAAGTATCCTCAGATCCTTCAGTCTCCGAAGAATCCTGACTGTCCGAAGAGTCTTCCTCATAGGAATCTGTATCTTCTTCATAATCATCAGAACTCTCTTCTGCATCCTGTTCCTGTTCCTGTGCCGCTGCCGCCTCTGCTTCGGCCTGTGCCTGCGCTGCCTCTCTGGCTGCTTTTTCCTCTTCTGCCTGCTGCACAAGCTGAGCAATGCTGTTATCTGCATTGTTGATTTCTGCAGTCAGTGCTGCTGCTTCTTCCTGGCTTGCGCTGATCTGGCTTACATAGGAAGAGATGTTATCACTTGTGCTTGCTGCAAGATTCTGAACCTCCTGCTGTTTGTCCGCTCTCTCTTCAAGAAGCTGATCAATAGCAGCCTTCTCTTCCTCAGCAGTTGTTTCCTGATCTTTGATAGTGTTCTGAAGGTTCTCGCATTTCTCCAGCATAGTCCTGTCATACTGGGAAATCTTCGCAACACTCTCTGCATTGTTGAGAAACTCAGAAAGATCCTTAGATGACAGCAAAGTCTCTAATGCAGATGTACCGCCATTCTCATACATATACTGGATGCGGAGCTTCATATCATCATATTGTTTATTTAATGCCTTCTTGGCTTTCTTTAATTCTGTGTGAAGCTGTTTCAGCTCATTCTCTTTCTCTCCGGCCTGTATGCTGAGTTCAGAAATTGCATTAGTCAGGTCTTCATACTGTGTATTCAAATCAGACAGATAGTTCTCCAGCTCCTGCTTCTTGCTCTGAAGGCTGTCAATATTCGCCTGTGTCTGGGCAAGTCCGGCTTCTGCCTGCTGTTTCTGAGCCTGCATATCAGCAATCGCATCTTCTGTTGCATATGCAGTTGTTCCCATGGAAAAAGTAAGCACTCCGGCCAGCAGTAATGAAAAAACTTTTTTTCTTCATAAAATTTAATCACCTTTCTCGTTAATCTGAAACCCAGTATATCATATTTCGTAAAAAAAATCAACACTTTTTTATTAATTTATGTAATAATTATGTAACATTTTATCTTCACTAATGCTCAGCAAAAAAACAGGCACTGCCCCTTTTTCAGAGACAGTGCCTGTGCTTCTTCTTATCTGTTTACAGTTCTTTATTCACCGGTTATTCCGCTTCTGCAGCTTCTTCCGGTTCCGCATCCATAACTTCCTGGAACTTGTCCAGAATGATCGTCTGGATCCTGTCACGTGTTGCAGAATTGATCGGATGTGCAATATCACGATATTCTCCGTCTGTTGCCTTACGGTTGGCATAGCGATAAATAACCCTTTTTCTCCTTCAATCACCTTGATATCATGTACTACAAATTCATCATCGATCGTTATGGAAACAACCGCTTTCATCTTTCCTTCTTTTGCTACCTTCCTCACACGCACGTCAGTAATATTCATGATACAAATTTACTCCTTTCGATTTACCGAATCTATCCGGCTGTTTTATTTACAGTATATATCTGTCATTTTTCTCCACGACGATCTTCACTTCACCGTCGCCGCAGTAATACGAATTTGCACGAATAGTATCCCGGCTTTCAACAATGCAGTTCTCAATATGAGTATTATCTCCCAGATATACATTGTTTAAAATCACAGAGTTCTTGATCACGCAGTTATTTCCTACAAATACGTCTTTAAAAAGAACGGAATTCTCCACCGTACCATTGATAATACATCCGCTGGCAACCAGGCTGTTCTTCACCTGTGCTCCCGGATTGTATTTTGCAGGAGGCAGATCATCAATCTTTGTCTTAATTGTCGGTTCCTGTTTGAAGAAATAGTTTCTGATCTCCGGTTTCAGGAAATCCATATTTGTCTTATAATATGCTTCCGCTGTGGAGATATTGCTCCAGTATGTGTCAATCTTATATCCATAGATTCTCTTAAGATTCTTGTAGCGGATCAGAATATCCTTTACAAAATCATGTCTGCCTTCCAGTGCAGCTCTCTCGATCAGTTCGATCAACTGTCTTCTTCGGATAACATAGATACCTGTTGAAATTGTATTATAAGAAGAAACCATTGGCTTCTCTTCAAATTCCTCAATCCTGCAGTCCTCATTCATACGGAGAACACCAAATCTCTCAATCTCACTGGGATCATCGCAGGTAGTGCATACTACCGTAACATCTGCACGTTTTCGCAATATGATATTCAAGAACCTTGTTGTAATCCATCTTGTAAACACAGTCGCCGGATGCGATCACTACATATGGTTCATGACTGCTTTTAAGGAATTCCAGATTCTGATAAATAGCATCTGCTGTTCCCTGATACCACAGACTGTTCTCTTTTGTGATCGTAGGTGTAAATACAAAGAGACCACCCTGTTTTCTTCCGAAATCCCACCATTGGAAGAGCTTAAAATGTTCATTCAGAGAACGGGCATTGTACTGTGTCAGAACAGCAACTCTCTGAATATGAGAACTCGCCATGTTGCTCAGTGCGAAGTCGATACTTCTGTAGCTTCCGGCGATCGGCATTGCTGCGATTGCCCTCTTATTTGATAATTCTCTCATGCGGTTATTATTACCGCCAGCCAAAATAATACCTATCGCTCTCATTATTCGTCACCGTCCTTTGCTGTAATTACCTGTCCGCCGGCCAGCTCACCATCAGGATAATCCTCAGGAACAGTTATACCTGAGATTGCTGTATTCTTTCCGATCCTTACATTATCCGGGATTACGCTGCGTTCACCAACCGTAGCAATTCCAAATGCATAAACTGCAGGTTTCAGCACATTCGGTGCTTCCTCACCACATCCCAGTACAACATTGTTTCCAATAGTAACATCCTCGGCAATAATAGCCTTATCCATCTGTACGCCCTCACCAATAGTAGAATTGCGCATGATAATGGAATCACGGATCACGCTGCCTTTTCCGATCACAACATTTGGTCCGATCACAGAATTATGTATTTCCCCGTAAATTTCTGCACCCTCACCGATCAGACATCTGTCTGTAACCGCATCTGCTGAAATATACTGAGGCGGGATAATATCTCCCTTTGTGTAAATCTTCCAGAATTCTTCATAGAGATTAAATTCCGGAATAATATCGATCAGTTCCATATTGGCCTCCCAATAAGAACCCAGTGTTCCTACATTCTTCCAGTATCCATTGTATTCGTAGGCGAAAAGTCTTTCACCTTTCTCCTTGCAGTATGGAAGAACATGTTTGCCAAAATCACAGCTGTTCTGATCCTTCAGAGACATCAGTGCTTCCTTTAAAGCAGGCCAGCTGAAAATATAAATTCCCATGGACGCCAGATTGCTGCTTGGATGCTCCGGTTTCTCCTCAAACTCCGTAATGCGTCCTATGTCATCTGTTACCATGATACCAAAACGGCTTGCTTCCTCAATAGGTACCGGCATACAGGCAATCGTCACATCCGCTTTATTCGCTTTATGGAAATCAAGCATTACTTCATAATCCATCTTATAGATATGGTCACCGGATAAGATCAGGACATAATCCGGATTATACTGTTCCATGTAATCCATATTCTGGAAGATTGCATTGGCTGTTCCTGTGTACCACTCACTGCTGGTACTCTTCTCGTAAGGTGGCAGTACTGTTACACCACCTTTCGTTTTCTGTCAAGATCCCATGGAATACCAATTCCGATATGTGTATTAAGTCGCAATGGCTGATACTGTGTCAATACACCTACTGTATCGATGCCTGAATTAATACAGTTACTTAAAGGAAAATCTATGATACGATATTTCCCGCCAAAAGCAACTGCAGGTTTCGCTACTTTTTTCTGTCAGTACACCCAGTCTGCTGCCCTGACCGCCGGCCAGAAGCATAGCTATCATTTCTTTCTTAATCATGCAATCACCTCTTGTTGTAGTTATGGTAACTATTCGTCAGTCTGCTGTTTCGCGAGGCACTGAACAGTTACAGGTTATGATTATTTAATTATAACACACTTTTATCTGTTAGTGAACATTTATTTACAAATTTTTTGTTTCTCATTTTTTGTTTTTTTATGATTTTTGCACACGTTTTTTTATTGAGTCTGTATTTCCACCGATATATTATTAGGCATTTTTTATATATCCAATGTCGTTTTTTGTAATTTTTTATCAACCAAAAGAAGTCCTTTTCATTTTAAGGCACAGGGAGTATAATAAACAGACAGATAAAACAGTTCCAGTAACTATGCGAATATGTTACAGTTACCGGATTTATAAAGATTTGTAAATAATTGATCAAGGAGAACATACTATGTATCAGATAGATTTTCACAAACCACTTCATATACATTTTATCGGTATCGGCGGCATCAGCATGAGCGGACTGGCCGAGATTCTTCTCGGCGAGGATTTTGTCATTTCCGGTTCCGATTCCAAATCCAGTCCTCTTACCCAGGCACTGGAGAAAAAGGGAGCCACCATCTATTACGGACAGCGTGCCACAAACATTACCGATGACGTAGATGTTGTGGTATATACCGCAGCTATCCATCCTGACAACCCGGAATTTGCCTGTGCAAAGGAAAAAGGACTTCCAATGCTCACACGTGCAGAGCTTCTCGGACAGATCATGAGGAATTATGATACTCCTGTTGCCATTTCCGGAACTCATGGAAAAACAACCACAACATCTATGGTATCTCACATTCTTCTTGCAGGAGACTGTGACCCGACCATCAGTGTGGGAGGTATTCTTCCTGCTATCGGCGGAAACATCCGCGTAGGCAATTCTGAGACTTTTGTCACAGAAGCCTGCGAATACACAAACAGCTTTCTGAGCTTTTTCCCGAAGATCAGTATTATCCTGAATATGGATGCAGACCATCTGGATTTCTTTAAGGATATTGACGATATCCGTCATTCCTTCCGCCGCTTTGCAGAGCTTCTTCCTGCTGACGGTACACTGATCATCAATGCAGATACTCCGAAATATGAAGATATCATCCGGGATCTTCCATGTAATGTGATCACTTATGGTCTGGAACATGATGCAGATTATCAGGCAGCAGATATCACTTATGACAAATATGGACATGCTTCCTTCTCCGTTCTGCGCAATGGCGTTAAGGTTGGCAGCTATTATCTGAAAGTGCCGGGCATCCACAATGTTTCCAATGCACTGGCAGCAATTGCCCTCGGTCATCTTCTTGGTCTTTCCGAAGAAGTGATCATCAAGGGACTTGGAAGTTTCACAGGAACAGACCGCCGTTTCCAGTATAAAGGAGAAGTTGCAGGGGTTACGATCGTAGACGATTATGCACATCATCCTACAGAAATTGAAGCAACTCTTCATGCCGCACACAATTATCCCCATAAGAAATTATGGTGTGTATTCCAGCCACATACATATACCCGTACCAAAGCTCTGCTTCCGGAGTTTGCCAAAGCACTCAGCCTGGCAGATCATGTGGTAGTTGCGGATATTTATGCAGCAAGAGAAACCGATACTCTGGGAATTTCTTCTGAAGATCTGCAGAAGCGTATTCAGGAACTGGGAACTCCCTGCGAGTATTTCCCTACCTTTGATGAGATTGAGAATTATCTGCTCTCCAACTGCCAGGAGGGTGATCTGCTCATCACCATGGGAGCCGGAGATGTTGTAAATATCGGGGAGCATCTGCTGGGTAAATAATGTTTCTGCCTGACATGAATATCAGCAATTTATACAGGACAATTCGGAAAATAATTTTTTCAGAATTTGTCCTGTTTTTTACAACCGCCCAACTTATAGCACTTATAGCAATAGAAGATACTGAACACTTGTGTCTCTGTCGACAATTTCCATTAAAAAGTTATAAACATTTTATCCCCCTCAGTTCTTCCTTTATTTATAACAGTTCAGATCACTTATCCACATTTTCCACATCGTTATACACATTTTCATCTGCCTGCATATGTGGATGTATATGTGCATAAATCACTTAACATAATTCGACATTATTCGTCCCCGTAATACTCCGTTTTTCCCTGAAATTCAACATTTTTCAGGTTTCCAATAATATATACCATATTTCACCTTTCCACATTATCCACATTATCCACATTCAAATGTGGATGAAATCTTCGACAAAAAATCCCCCTATTCTCTTTTTAAAAAAATGTTGTGCTATAATTCATAGATATCAATCAGAGGAAAAAATATCTTTTTTTACTCTGACATCTTATTATTATGATATCAGGGTCAAAAAGGTCAAAAAAGTCGTTCGTGCTTGCACGATAAGACTTTTGAACTTGGGACCCGCCAAACATGAGAAGTAGCGATTTACGCAGTAAATCAGCGGATTTCGATGTTTGAGAATTGTGGGAGCTGCTTTGCAGCGGAGCAATTCGTGGATATCAGGTTAGGGGCAAAATACCTTTTGACCCTAACATCTTATTATTATGAAAGAGAGTGGAAATTCATGGCTATGATCACTTTACAGAATTCCCGCAATGCGGAAGTAACTGTATTAACCAACAATTTCATAGACAACTATATGCCTGGGGCCAATGGAGAATTTGTGAAAGTATATATCTATCTTCTGAGGCTTCTTTCTGACACCTCTGTACCCTTCAGTCTGGAGCAGATGGCTGATCATTTCTTCTGTACAGAACGTGACATTATCCGCGCTCTGAAATACTGGGAGAAAGAAAAACTCCTTACTTTAACCTACAGAAATAACGAAGATATAGCAGATATCATATTGAATGTACCACCTGTAAAATCTGCTGCTTCCGACACAACTGTTTCGGCAGCCCCTGTTACAAAAACAGAACCCCAGACTTCTTCTGCGCCGGCACAGCCTGTGAAGCAGACCACCAGATCAGCCACTGCACTGTCTCCTGACCGTGTAAAAGAATTAAAGCAAAATGATGAGATCGTACAGCTCCTCTATATCGCAGAACAGTATCTCGGCAAAACGCTCACTCCTACCGAGATGAAAAAGATCCTGTTTTTCTATGATGAGCTGAAATTCTCGCCTGATCTGATCGAGTACCTGATCGAATACAGTGTCAGCCGCGGGCATAAGAGTATGCGTTACATAGAAACCGTTGCTCTTGCCTGGGCAGATGAGGGAATCACCACTGTCACCATGGCAAAAGAGGCAAATTCCCGTTATGCCAAAGAATACTTTACTATTTTTAAATCAATGGGAATCAGCGGACGAAATCCGGTAGATACAGAGATTTCTCTTATGAACACCTGGCTGAATGATTATGGTTTTACCATGGATATCATCCAGGAAGCCTGCAGCCGTACAGTTCTCTCTACCGGACAGCCAAGTTTCCAGTATGCAGATAAAATCCTTTCCGGATGGAAAGATAAAAATGTCCGTACACTTGCAGATGTCCGGCTCCTCGATGCTCAGCATCAGCGCCAGAAGCTGGAAAAGAATACCCAGCGAAAAGCAGCTTCCAAACCGGCTGCATCAAACCGGTTTAACAATTTCCATCAGCGACAGTACGACTTTAACGAATATGAAAAGAAATTGCTGAATCAGTAACGGCAGTGACATAATCGTCTGAAAGTCACTGAACAGCTACAAAAAAACAAACGAAAGGGTGTGAAGTCATGCCTTTACAGAATTATCAGTATGATACGATCATGCGGGAATACAGCAAGACCCAGTCTCAGAACAGACGTATTCTGGAGGAGCGTACTCAGGAGATTTATAAAAAAATCCCGCGCATCCACGAAATAGATGAAGAGGTTGCCACCTTAAGCGCCAAAAAAGCAAGAGCACTCTTAAGCGGAGAATCATCAGGTCTTGAGGACCTTAAAGCTGCAATCTCTCTTCTGTCCCAGGAGCGCAATGCCCTGCTGGTATGTAACTCATATCCGGAGGATTATCTGGAACTTCCATATAAGTGTCCGGTCTGTCAGGATACCGGTTACGTCGGAAGCCAAAAATGTACCTGTTTTAAGAAAGCAGAGATAGAACTGCTCTATACGCAGTCCAATTTAAAAGAAAATTCTCAAAAAAGAAAACTTTGACCACTTTTTCTTTTGATTATTATTCTGATACAATGAAGAACGAAGCTACCGGACTGACAGAAAGAGAGACGGCCCGGAGAGCTTATGATATTGCCAGAGGTTTTGTGAGAAATTTTGACAGTTCCTTTGAGAATCTGTTTCTTTACGGTGATACCGGTGTGGGTAAGACTTTTCTTTCTCACTGTATTGCTCATGATCTTCTGGAATCAGCACATTGCGTTATGTACTTTTCCGCATTTGATCTGTTTGAACTGCTGGCAGACTCCAAATTCTCCAGAGATAAAAACAGAAGGACAGGAATTTGTATTTGACAGCGATCTGCTGATCATCGACGACCTGGGAACTGAACTTACAAACAGCTTTGTCTCTTCCCAGTTGTTTTTGTGCATAAATGAACGCATCATGCGCAGGAAGTCTACGATCATATCAACAAATCTGAAACTGGAAAATTTCTCGGATACTTATTCCGAACGAACCTTTTCGAGAATCGCCAGCAACTACCGTATGGTGAAGCTGGAAGGAAAGGATATCCGTATACAGAAAATTTTTTTAGGAGGAAAATAAAACATGGCACAGGCAACAACTAAAGATTTAACTACACTTCCGGTGGGCAGACTTGGTCTGATCCCTCTGATCAGCTGTAAGGATCTGGGTGAAAAAGTAAATGAATGGCTGATACAGTGGCGTAAAGAGCGCAGCCACGAAGAGCTTGATTCTTTTGCATTTGAGGGTTATCAGAGAGATTCCTATCTGATACCGGTCCAGACAGCACGTTTCGGTTCCGGTGAGGCGAAATGTACGATCATGGAATCTGTACGTGGTGACGATATCTATCTGATGGTTGATGTATGTAACTACAGTCTTACCTACAGCATCGGACCATACGAGAATCTTATGTCTCCTGATGACCATTTTCAGGATCTGAAACGTGTGATCGGTGCAATCGGCGGCAAAGCCCGCAGAGTAAAACGTGATCATGCCTTATCTGTACGAAAGCCGCCAGAATATCCGCAGCGGCAGAGAATCCCTGGACTGTGCAACAGCACTTCAGGAGCTTGTAAGTATGGGTGTGGAAAACATCATCACTTTTGACGCACATGACGCGCGCGTGCAGAATGCAACACCTCTGCATGGATTTGAGACTGTACAGCCATCCTATCAGTTTATCAAAGCTCTTCTCAACCATGAGAAAGGACTTCACATCGACAACGATCATTTCATGATCATCAGCCCTGATGAGGGAAGCATGAACCGCGCAATCTATCTTGCCAATATCCTTGGTGTTGATATGGGTATGTATTACAAACGTCTGGATTACTCCAAGAGAATCAACGGACGTCACCCGATCGCAGCTTACGAATTCCTCGGTCCAAACCTTAAGGGCAAAGATATGATCCTGATCGATGATATGATTTCTTCCGGTGATACAGTTCTTAAGATTTCTTCTCTCCTCAAGGAAAGAGGAGCAGGCAGAATTTATATCTGCTCTACTTTCGGACTGTTTACAAACGGACTCGAGAAATTTTGATGAGGCTCATAAGGCAGGAGTGTTTGACAAACTGCTCACTACAAACCTGATCTATCAGTCTCCTGAGCTTCTTGCAAAAGATTACTATATCTCCTGTGATATGAGTAAATATATCGCCCTGATCATTGATACTCTTAATCATGATCAGTCTGTAAGCTATCTGCTCAACCCGGTTGACAGGATCAACCGCTGCGTAAGCAATTACATGGCTCAGTATGATGAGAAATAAATAACTTCTGTAAAATTTATAAAAAGAGATTTCATGTTCTGTTCCGGCTGTTTCATCCGAAATTCCTGCAGTACATGAAATCTCTCTTTTTGTTATATATAATGCAATCCACTCTTCTATGCGGCCCTACACTGAATAACTGCTTCGCAGTCTGGTTAAAAATTCAGGAAATAATTTGCTTCCCATAAGGGATTCCCTCTCTGTCCAGAAGTTCCATCTCGCGTTTACTGCAGGTACTGATGATAACCTGCTTTTTCCCCTTATACATCCATCCAAGAACTGCCTCAAGATCTTCTTCCTCATACATCCCAAAGATATCATCCAGTATCACCGGCAGACTTTCTTCCTGACACAGAAGCTCTCCTGCAGCCATGCGCATGGCAAAATAAATCAGCTCCAGAGTGCCGCGGCTGAGACATTCCAGTGCTTCCACTCCGTTCCCGGTAGTTACTGTCATGTGGGATGCCGCATCCATCTGTACGTCCTGATATTCACCATCTGTAATCTCACTCAAAATCTGAGAAGTACGTATCTGCAGCTTTTCGTCCCACCTGAAGATGAATATTCCTGACATTCTCTCTATGGTTTCCATCGCCATATTCAGAGCCTGTACCTCCCGCTCTTCCGATGTAAGCAGAAAAGAATTTTCTTCGTATTCCCGGTATTCTTCCTTAAGGTTACAAAGTTCTGTTTCTTTCTCATCATAGTCCTGTCTGAGATTTTCTTTACTGCATCTGAGTTTCTCCTGCCTGGATACCCAGCGTTTCTTCATCCGTATTCTCTTCTGAAATTCCCTTGCATACTTCAGCTGCTGTTTTCCGCAAAATCCCACCAACGCAGCTGCAATAACCGCTACGATCAGACTTACCGAAACACTGTCCGCTATAATCGCAGTCAGAATCAATCCAAAGATGCCGGCAGCGGCCGATATCAGCATTCCCATTGCAAAGCTGTTTCTTTTTGCCTTTGCCTGTGCCATTCTCTCATCCAGAATAACCGCACCATTTTCATCTCCGGGATGCATCCGTAACGACTCCTCTTTCTCATTAATCTGATCCAGCTTTCCATTCAGATTATTCAGATCACTTATGATATCATCCATCCTGGTCAGAAGTTTCTGCCTCTCCTGTTCTGTCTCTTTCTGTTTTCTGTCTGCCTGGACCAGATAACCCTTTCTGGACATCTTGAGCATCTGCATGGCCCGTCCCAGATCCATGGAGCTGTCTGCAGTTCCCTGATAGCCGGTCATAAATTTTGTCAGCTCCCGAGCCAGATCCTGTTCTGTCGGACTCTTTAACTTCGCAGCAAAAACTGCATTATCGTAGATTGCTTCACTGATATCTCCGAGAAACATATTTTTAATATACGTATGTACTATCGCTCTTTCGCTTTCATTCTCTCCATACAGAACGTTAATTCCCGGAGAAAACTCTAAAGTTTTATCATGGATTTCTCCAGAGTTTTTAATATTTAACTGTCTGATAATCATATTCTGTCTGTCACCTGCTTGTTTCCAGTAAAGCCTGAAGACCATAATATAATGCCTTCTCCTCCACTGCATTTCTGTCTTTTTCAAGAAAATAACTGATATAGTCACCGATCAGTGTTCCACTATATTTTTTTTGAAGTGCTTCCAGATCATAGGAAGGCTTTGATTCATCCAGAACCTCTGTTACGTAGCCAAAAGACTTCAGTCTCTCGGGAAGCAGCAGAAGCTCCGGTGCCCTGGTTCCCTGGATCACGATTCTGTAGATATTCATGCGTCCTTTATTCGCCAGATCCGCCTTCAGCATATCTTCCAGAGATGCCTGTGTAGAATCTTCACGCAGCATCAGAAGAATCTGCTCATAGGAACGGCAGGCAAAAGGAACAAAATTTGTCTTAAGCCTTCCGTTTTCCAGATGTCCTTCTATGTATCCATGATCACCCAGATCATTTCTGTCAACAGGCTCCAACGCACCTGCATAAGCTACATTATCCCGGATCAGAATCTGGGGTTTATGAATATGTCCTAATGCAATATAATCAAATCCTGACGCAGCAATTGATTTGATATTCATGGGGGATATGCTTCGCATCTCCACCATGAGCCAGTAAAATGTGAACCCCCTCTCCCTCTGCAGGATGTATAGAATCATACAGAGGATTCTCTATTTCCTGATGTTCATAGCTCAGTCCATATACATAAACATCCAGTTTCTCATCTTTCACACAGGTTAGCTGTTCATTCTTAAAAAATGTCACATTCTTTTCCCACTGAAAATCCCGGTAAAAAGAATCAGCCTTAATATAGTCATGATTTCCTGCCATCAGATAAACCCGGGTATCCGATGGTGGAAAACAGGTTATTTACTTCTTTCAGTTCCCGTAGAAGAGGCTGGCGGTGGAACAAATCTCCTGCTATAAATAACAAATCCACCGGATTCTCGCGGATACCCGCAATAACCCGGCGGAAAGTTCCCAGATTTCTTCCTCCCGCCTGCTGCTCCATGGACAGCCCCTGTCAGGAACTGCACCAAGGTGTACATCTGCAAGATGAATAAATCTCATGCCAATCTCTCTTTCTATAACATTTTTGATATCTGCGGATTGCTCTGCAGCTTCAATGCTCCCACAATACTGATATCAGTCAAATTATAAATCACAGTTTTTAACAGTTCTTGGGAATGGAATTACGTCGCGGATGTTGCCCATGCCGGTAAGGTACATTACGCAACGTTCAAATCCAAGACCAAATCCTGAATGGCGTGTGGAACCATATTTACGAAGATCAAGATAGAAGTCATAATCCTCTTTCTTAAGTCCCAGCTCGTCCATACGTTTCTCAAGTTTCTCAATGTCATCCTCTCTCTGGCTTCCACCGATGATCTCACCGATTCCAGGCACCAGACAGTCCATAGCTGCAACAGTCTTGTTATCCTCATTCATCTTCATGTAGAAAGCTTTGATCTCCTTCGGATAATCTGTTACAAATACAGGTTTCTTAAAGATTTCTTCTGTAAGATAACGTTCATGCTCTGTCTGCAGATCGCATCCCCAGAATACTTTGTAGTCAAATTTATCGTTGTTCTTCTCCAGAAGCTCTACTGCTTCTGTGTAAGTAACATGACCAAACTCAGAATTGATCACATGGTTCAGTCTGTCCAGAAGTCCCTTATCAACAAAAGAATTGAAGAAATTCATCTCTTCCGGTGCATTCTCCAGTACATAACGGATCACATATTTCAGCATTGCCTCTGCAAGATCCATGTTGTCATTTAAATCTGCAAATGCGCATTCCGCTCGATCATCCAGAACTCTGCCGCATGGCGGGTTGTGTTGGAATTCTCAGCGCGGAAGGTTGGTCCGAAAGTATAAACATTGCGGAATGCCTGTGCAAAAGTCTCGCAGTTTAACTGTCCGCTTACTGTCAGATTAGTTTCTTTTCCGAAGAAATCCTGAGAATAATCTACAGCACCCTTGTCATCTGTCGGAACGTTGTTCATATCCAGAGTAGTTACCTGGAACATCTCACCTGCACCTTCACAGTCGCTTCCTGTGATCAGCGGAGTATGCACATAAACAAATCCCTGCTCCTGGAAGAAACGGTGAATCGCATAGGCACACAGAGAACGTACACGAAATACTGCCTGGAATGTGTTTGTTCTCGGACGGAGATGTGTGATGGTTCTTAAGTATTCAAGACTGTGGCGTTTCTTCTGAAGCGGATAATCAGGTGCAGAATTACCCTCTACTGTAACTTCTGCTGCCTGGATCTCAAATGGCTGTTTTGCCTGTGGAGTTGCTACCAGTGTACCTTTGACAATGATCGCTGCACCTACGTTTAATTTGCTGATCTCAGCAAAGTTCTCCATTGTATCGTGATAAACTACCTGAAGAGTCTCAAAGAAGCTTCCGTCGTGAAGCACGATAAATCCAAATGTCTTGAATCACGTACGCTTCGTACCCATCCACCTACTGTAACCTCTTTATCCAGGTATTTTTCTCTCTCTTTGTAAATCTCTTTTACTGTTGTTAACTTCATATCTATGTTTCCTCTTTCTCCTCATCGTTCTGGTCTTACACAAAAAGACGAAACGCTGTTTCAGATAACAGCCGTCTCGCCTTTTAGTATAGACTATTCCCTGTTTTCACGCAAGGAGTAATCTGGTATTTAACTATGTTTTTTCTTTTGTCAGGTATGTTAAATCATGCTCTCTGCCATTTCGTCAGGCAGGCACTCTCAATGAATCCATACATTTTTGCAAAAATACGCTTATATGTCCTTGTAGTATAGTGAAGCCCGTCATCTACCGTACCAGTTCCGTAATGATCACTGGCAAAGCTGTATCCTGTTGATTTCAGATAAGAATACATATCAATATAAGTATAAGCAGAAGACAGATTTGTTTTCATATACTGATTGAATGATCTGACTGCCGCCTCACTTCTGTCCGCTCTTCCCGCATTGGAAAGCATCAGACGATTCACCGGATTTACAGACATGAAGTACAGTTCACATCCTTTGCTTTTAAGCTGTGGTGCAATCCAGTTATAATACTCCGCATAATCTGCAGATTTTGACAAGTCGTTTACTCCAAAATTAAAGATCACTGCGGTTTTCTTTGAAAGAATACTGTTGGAATCGTGCTGTACTATGGAATAAAGCTGAGCCCATCCTGTAGTGGTAAACCAGTCCAGTCCCTTTCCTGCCGAGCAGACAAACTTCACATTTTTAGTCGCAGATTCTCCCATTCCTGTCAGAACATTTTCCATAAATTCCGTACGGGAATCACCTACAAAAATCACCTGTTTATATTTATAGATATCTACCTGCGGAAGCTGATCCTCTGTAAGGTCTGTTTCCGTTGTTCTGTTAAATACCACTGCATAGAGATCCACATTTCCATTTACCGTGATTTTTTCTTCTGCCTCATACTGCGGAGAAACACTCTGCATCGGTTTTGTGGACCACCCCATAAAAGTATAACCTTCTGCATCCCTTACGCCCGGAAGAGAATAAGAACTTCCTTTTGCCAGAGTCGTTTTCTGCCAGGTGCTGCCGTCACATCTGTGAAAAGTCAGCTGTACTGCCTTCTTCTGTACCGCATAAAGAGTGATATTCTTGTTGACTGTACATTTCGCCTTTGCTGTTGCTTTCTCAGAATTTTTCTTACTTGACCATCCCTGGTTAACATAACCGGTTCTTGCCGGTACTTTTGCAAAGGTAACAACCGTTCCCTCTTCTACTGTCTGAGTAAGTTTTTGATAAGCCGCATTAGTGCTTCCATTTCCCAGATAGTAGCTGACCGTATAATAATTACTCTTTCTGCGCACTGCATAGAACCGAGTTGCCTTTGTAATCTTTACTGTATCACCGGCTGAATATTCCGGTTCTGTTTCTCCCTTTTCAGTTGTCCAGCCCAGATTTGTATAGCCCTTTACTTTCGGCACATCAGGCAGTGTCACTTTCTGATTTTTTGACGCATACATGGTGAGCGAAGTATAAATTTTGCTGGTACTTGTTCCATTATTGTTATTGAAAGTAACTGTGTAAGGCAATTTCTTATATACAGCATAGAGAGTCAGTGTTTTTGATATAGTCACATTCTGGCCTGCTTTATAGTCAGCTTTGGAGGCTTTTTTTACTCTTTGACCATCCCAGAGACTGATATCCTGTCTTGACAGCACCTGCGGCATTGTAACTGTAAGTCCTTTTCCGACTTTCTGATTCAGTCTGGTAAATTTACTGTTGCTTGCCCCTGTATTGGTCTTAAAATTCACCTGAAGTGCTGTACGGCGCACAATGTAAAAATCTGTGTCACCGGTCACTGTAAATTCTGAATTCAGTTCATATTTTACAGCAGAACTTCCCTTTGTATCTGTCCATCCATAATTAATGTATTTTAGATGATGGCATATCCGGAAGTATGCGTTTTTTGTCTCATATGCCTGCAGAATTCCATTGGAAAACACACTGGTTCCTGAATTATTATAAAGGGAAACCGTACATTTCTTTGGCATATAGAAGTTCAGGATGCCTTTTTCGAGAAACAGATTCCAGCTCTCGCCTTTCTTCAGAGTAAGAATATCTCCACCCTTCAGAGTGATCGCATCTCCAAGTTTTTCATTTTTTTCCAGTTTCCACATATCCGGTGCACCTGTATCCGGTACATTGGGAAGGATCAAAGATTCACCCCAGGACATCACTGTTCGCAGCTGTTCACATTCATTTCCTTCTCCGTCTATAAACCGGAGCATTACCTCTTTCTCCGGATTAATCGTCGGCGTTGGAGATGGTGATGGTGTGACTGAAGGAGTCGGTGTTGAAGACGGCATCGGTGTGACCGAAGGAGTCGGTGTTTCTGTCAGTGCAGGTGTACCCTCCGGTGTCGAAGTCACTGTTGGTGTTGGTGACAGTTCCGATGCCGTTACTTTCTCCGAATCAGAAGCTGCCGGCAAAGTATTTTCTGTATCAGTTATGCACGAATCTTCTTCCCCTGAACTGAAAATCTCTTCAAAACTGTCCGGAGTGCCGAACTCTGCTGCCTGTACGGGAACTGTTGCAGTGATCAGTGCCACAGTCAGAAACACACTTGCCAGACGCTTTCCTCTTTTGTGTCTTTTTCTGTACATATTTACCTCCATTTGCAAAAAACGTCCCAACATAAAATATGCGGGACGTTCTCTATGCATTCCCAATCATTCAAAAACATCTTCAGACTGCCCGGCTTTTGATCAGAACCGCCACAACCTGCTCATATGTAAATAATACCAGATTTGTCATCCTGCTATGTAAACACTGTTTTCTTATGGTTGAAAATATTCCTTATAATTTATTGATAAACCTCATAAATGCTTCTCTGCCTTCAGCAGTGCATTTATATACGCCGGCATCCTCAAGTACATGAACGAATACATTACCGACTTCTTTTCTGAGAACATCCTGAATGTTGTCTTTATCAAGGTTGTCATATTTCGGAAGGAATTCTGCAACCCACGCTGCATGTTTCTCAATCTTCTCATTGGAAGAAAATGTCTTTTCCCTCCAGAATATATTCTGCCAGAAGTTCCAGTTCTTCTTTTAATCTTGCCGGAAGTACGGCAAGTCCCATTACTTCGATCAGACCAATATTCTCTTTTCTTGATATGGTGATACTCTGCATGCGGATGGTATACACCAAGAGGATGCTCATCAGTAGTAATGTTATTTCTAAGTGTGAGATCCAGTTCAAACATATCTCCGGATCTGCGGGCGATCGGTGTGATCGTATTGTGCGGTTCTCCATCAGTTTCAGCAAAGATAAACGCACTTTTCGTCTGTATAACCTCTCCACGCTTCCAGAACATGTGTAGCAAGCTCTATCAGTCTCTTCTCATCCTTATGACGGATCCTTAAAACTGAAAGAGGCCATTTAACAATACCTGCTTCTACATCCTCATATCCCGGAATAGTCACATGTTTCTCGATCGGTGCTTTTGCCATTGCGAAAGTATAATGTCCGCCCTGGAAATGATCGTGACTTAAAATAGAACCGCCTACGATAGGCAGGTCTGCATTGGATCCCAGGAAGTAATGCGGGAAAAGTTTTACAAAATCAAAAAGTTTAATAAATGTATTCTTCTCGATCTTCATCGGAACATGCTGACTGTTAAAGACGATGCAATGCTCATTGTAATACACATATGGGGAATACTGAAATCCCCAGGGACTGTCATTTACAGTGATAGGAATGATTCTGTGATTCTCTCTGGCAGGATGATTAACTCTTCCTGCATATCCTTCGTTCTCCGGGCAAAGAAGACATTTCGGATAACTGCTGGATTTTACAAGCTTGGCAGCAGCGATTGCCTTCGGATCTTTTTCCGGTTTGGAAAGATTGATGGTGATATCGATTTTACCATATTCACTGTCTACTGTCCATTTCTGATCTTTCTTTACACGATAACGACGAATATAATCGCTGTCCTGACTGAGTTTATAGAAGTAATCGGTTGCTTCCTGTGGATCTTTCTCATATCTGCTCCAGAACTCATTCTGTACCTGTGCCGGACGCGGCATCAGACAGTTCATAAGTCTGGTATCAAAAAGGTCTCTGTACACAACACTGTCTTCTATGAGATTTCTCTTCACAGCCTCATCCAGAAGTGCATTTAATACCTCTTCAAGATCGATATCCCTGTACTCTTCCTCAGGTTCCACATATTCGTCTTCTTTAAAGACATCCAGAAGAAGATTTATTGTATAATTCTTCTCGCAGGCCGTGTAAGTCCTGTTTCTACTCCGTACTGTACTAATTTTTTAATGTTCTCATATAACATCTGTACGTTCCTCCGTTTCGCTGTTACTGTTTCACTCTTACAGTAACGTGTTTAAACAATAAATTTCTCTGCCACTGTTTGTCCTTTTTAGAATACTCAAATATCAGTGAAATGTAAAGAAGCATTTTTTACAATTTTTTTGGATGAATAACCGGCAGGTTGCTGTCGCGTTACTGTTCGCTCCGTTCTCAGCTGCCTGCCGGTTATGTTTTTCATCAGTAATTTACTGTTTCTATATAGGTGATAAACACATTTCCGGCTTTCTGGAAAAGATCCGTACTGTCATTCATCCATACGGATAGGTCTCTTTTTTAACCGGATCATACAGCCAGGTATTATATTCATCATATCCTACGATCACCACGCTTGTATCTGCTCCCGTTTTGGCAATTACCGGACGCTGTGCACTTATCTCGTACAGCACACTGTCCAGACTGCAGCCGGAAAGATCGATCACAGTTCCGGTCTTTTTTGAGGCTCTTTTTCAGGGTTTTAATATCATAGGTTCCCTGAAGCACAATCTCCGGAATCCCTTCTGTATCTATCTGCATTTTTGTCTTTTTATTTCCACGTTCCCATACATACTGCTGTGTACGGTTCAGCACTACACCTCCCAGCGTATCTGCACGCAATACAGCCTTCGCCGGATCTGTATAGATACCGTTCAGTCCGCCCTGTCCGTAAACATAATATGCTGTTTCCTGAGGAATCTGAGTGTCCAGAACAATGTCTTTCCGGTCGGAACTGCTTACCTTTGCATACATAGTCAGCGGAGAATCTGTCTGTTTGGTTGTGTTAAATACCAGTTTCACACGAACACCTGTCCTGGATGCAGAAATAAGTTCGATTTTTACTGTATTTGCCGCTGCCTTTTTATTATTCATGATCGTATCTTTCTTCTGGGCAACATAAGAGGTTTCTCCGGATTTTGCAGAAAGTTCAAACTCGATCAGAGTATTTCCTACTGAAATATCAGTGATATAAAGTCCGTCTTTCCGGTATTCTTTTTTTATATTTCCTTCAAAATCTTCAATACGCAGAATGCGGATCCCAACAGATTTATGTTCCTCCTCATCTGTAAGAATATCTTCTTTATTCAGCATTCCATAAATCAGATCTTCATTCATAAATCCAACTGTACGAAGTCTCTGGCCTTTCTGCGGTGCGATCAGTCGGGTTTTACAGGTATCAAAATCAATTTCCTTGATATTTCCCTTTTCATCCCCCTCTGAAACCAGCCAGGCTGCATGATCATTATTATCGGAAGATACAAAATTCGCATTTTTTATTCCTTTTTCAAGAATTTCACTAGAGTTCTCTTCGATATTGATTCTGTAAAGATTCTTCGCCAGAATCAGAAACAGCTCATTCTTTTCATTGACATAGGACAGTTTTTCAAGATCTTTTTTCAGAAATTCAAATGATTCCGAAACAGGGATAAAGGCTCTTTCTTCTGCCACGTTTTTATCACGATTGTAATGGTAAACTGCAATTCCTTCATATCCTTCATGGCTTCCTCTGTTCATATATCCATAAAGTACGAAATCAATATCTCCTTCATCAGTTACTCTGACAATCTTGATGTCATGCTGAGTTCTGGAATCGCGGAAATCTCCGTCCTTCAATTTTCTGAAACTGAAAACCTGATTTACCTTTTCATTGCCCGGTGAATAGGACCACAGATCTCCCTCCTGCACAAAAGCTATCACAGTAGCAGCATCATTCATCATATATTCTACATTCTTATCGCGCACTCCAAGGATAATCCCATCATCCTCATAAACAGGCAGTGTACCATCAAAGACCTGATTTGCAGAACGCTGGAAATCCAGCAGATAAATCCTGGTATCCTGATATTTCATTCTGTAAAATTCTTTTACGTCATATAATTCCGTTTCCTCATCCTCATTCTGCGAAGTCAGCTGATATTCCAGCACAACGCTGGCAGTTGTCTCATTGATCTCTTTGATCACAGGAATTCCCTCCTGACACAGCTGCGGAGCAAGATTCCCCCCAACTGATCTCACTCAGGGAAGAATTAATATTAATTCCCGAGTAATTCGTTGCTGCTCCTGTTGTCTGTGGTTCCAGATAACTTCCCAGTGCATCTGCTGACTCTTTGTCAAGACACGCTTCATAAAAATATTTTACAAAAGCTGCATAATCTGATGCATGTACCTGTGACCTGGAAACAACTCTCGTATAATAATATGCTGTACCCTCATCCAGTTCCAGGGCAATCTGCATGGAATATTCCTGATTCATACGCAGATCACTGCCAATCTCCACGTCTACGGACAAATACTGATCTTCTTTTACAAGATTCTTAATCTTCTTATTTTCAAGGACTTTACTTCCATCAGATGTACGGATCTCATAAGAAAAACTCTTTACTTCCGAATCATAGGGATTCACTTTAAATGTCAGTTTTTTTGATGTATCCAGAGGAGTCACACTGTCTCTGGTAAAATCCGCCTGCATAGGCTGCGCATATCCATACATCCGGTTTATCAGCGTATCATTCATATCCACCATACTTCCGGAAACACTGCGTCATTAAAATCAGAACGGTTATCTGTGGATTCACTGTTAAGAAGCAATGCAGTACCTGCTGTACCAAGCAGAAATACCAGAAGAAGAATACCTGCTTTTTTCAGTATCCTTTTCATCGCACACTCCCTTCCTGTTCTTTTTCATTCAGAAGCCTGTCCAGTGTGGGATGGATATTCAGGGCTGCAAGCATTTTCTCCACCTTACCCTGGTCTGATCTTTTCCCTGTTCTGACTGCTCTGATCAGGAGATTCTTAGGTGTATGTTCCATATCAATAAACTCCAGGATCTGGGTATCATAACCTTTGCTCTCCAGAAGATCTGCACGCACAGCATCTGTGATCAGCGCAGACATCCTTTCTTTCAGGATTCCATAGCGCAGAACCGGCTCCAGCATTTCATTTTTGATCTGTTTATTAACTTCATGCTGACAGCAGGGTACGGAAAGAATGACTTCAGCTCCCCATTCCACTGCCTTGGCAAGTGCATAATCGGTAGCTGTGTCACAGGCATGAAGCGTTACCACCATATCCACACAGGATACACCTTCATAATCTGCAATATCACCATGATAGAAATGCAGCTTCTCATATCCGTATCTGAGTGCCAGAGAATTACATTTCTCAATTACATCTGTTTTCAGGTCAAGACCTATGATATTTACATCATATCCTTTTAGTTCTCTTAAATAATAATACATGGCAAAGGTAAGATAACTCTTTCCACAGCCAAAATCCAGAATCGTTATTTCTCTGTCTCTGGAAAGTCTGGGAAGTATATCTTCAATAAATTCAAGGAAACGATTGATCTGTCTGAATTTGTCATATCTGGCATGGATAATCTTTCCCTGTTCATTCATAACTCCCAGATCGATCAAAAACGGAACCGGAACGCCTTCTTTAAGAATATATTGTTTCACCCGGTTATGTGCCTGGATCTGAACTTTTTCTTTCTGTTCATGGTGTTTCTGTTTAATAGTCATTTTCCCCTTTTTACTGACAAGAACAACCCCGTCTGTTACTGCACCCTGTGCCTGAAACTGTCTGAAATTCTCTGCAAGTTCTTTTTCCACATATTCAATCAGTTCCGTACGCCCGTAGTTTTTTATGCAGAACTTTCTGTCCTTCTGTGGCAGATGCCTGATAACAGATCCTTGTCCTTTCAGCCGGAATCGGACGATCTTTATTTTTGATATGCCATTCTTTTATTTCTGCCGGCACTCAGAACAGCCTGTATCAGATTTTCATTTATCTGTTCTTCTAAATATTCTCTTAATTTTTCATTGCTCTTTCTGTCTGTTAATGTTATATAATCTGTTGTAACTGTCCGGTGTACCAGCAAACCGATTTCCCGAACAATTACAATCTGTTTTAAAAGTATCTCCTGCAGCGATATCTGCGGCATCTTCTTCTGGATATTTCCTGACAAAGCATTACCTGTATCAGTTCATCCAGAAAATCCTCCCTGATAGCCTGAGTGCTTATTTCCGGTTCCATACTCTCCCTGATCTTGCAGCTTAAATGATAAATCATATATTTATCCGGATATTCATCATAAAGGCGGCTTCCCTCATAATCCATGAGATCACATTCCTCTTCTATTTTCTCCTGAATATGCTGTACAGTCCCCGGATAATAGGATTTCATCAGGTTAAATTCTTTATCCTGCATCCGTTCTCCTTCTATACAGAAGAGGATTTGCTATATGTGGTATAAAAACGGAAAATATTCTTTCAGATACATCGTACGATCCTGCATTCTTTTCGATTGTCTATTTCAGTATATGCAAAGTTCTGCAGACTGTGCCGAAATACAGTTCACGTGCCGCTTTATTTCATCTGCTTCTTGCAGACTACAATTCCTGGATCATTCTTACAGTTAATTTGACACTGTGTTCAATTGCCGCCATCTCAAACTCAGCGTAATCCATGTGAGCACTTCCGTCTGCCTTATCAGAGATTGCTCTTACTACAAGGAATGGAATATGGTTCAGATAAGCAGCCTGACCGATAGCAGCACCTTCCATCTCTACTGCAAATCCGCCAAATTCTGAAATGATGGCATCTTTAACGCTCTTATCTGAGATAAACTGATCTCCGGAACAGATTCTTCCTTCAAATACACTGATCTCAGGATTTACTTCTTTACATACTTTTGCAGCCAGTTTACGAAGTTTTTCATCAGCAGGGAAGGAAAATTCATCCATCTGCGGAATCTGACCTTTCTTATATCCGAAGCCGATCGCATCCATATCATGATGCAAAACATCTGTGGAAAGAACAATATCCCCAATATTTACATCATTATTCAGACTTCCTGCAATTCCTGTATTGATCACCGCTTCCACACCAAATACATCTGCAAGGATCTGTGTGCACATACCTGCGTTTACTTTTCCGATTCCTGAGCGTACAACAACTACTTCTTTCCTTCCAGAGTTCCCTCATAGAAATCCATACGGGCTCTGGATGTAATTGTGACATCCTGCATTTTTTCCTTGATTTTTGCAACTTCCTGTTCCATTGCTCCGATAATTCCGATACATTTCATTATTAAAACACCTCTTCTTTGTATATTGTAATTTTTCATTTTCATGGTATCAGGTTCAGATGTGTAAACAGTGACAAATGTTCCTGACATTTCTTTATTATAGCAAAACTTTATTTATATGGAAACTTTTTTTTTATCCTCTGTTATAATACAATTGCTATTTTATGTTACTGTTCACATATCACTATTCCGCGAGGTGTTTTTGGCATGAATATGCCAAAATCCCGAGACATACAAGCCAAAATTCCATTGCCGCAGGCAATCTGGAATGAATTTTGGCTACGTTACTGAGAACGGAGTGAACAGTCACGTAGTGGCATATGAACAGCAGCATTTATATTTACATTTTTTCACACAGGAGGAAACATATCATGACGTATAAAACAAAAGGTGTCTGCGCCAGCCATATTGAATTTGAAGTAGATGACAATAAGAAAGTCCACAATGTCCGTTTCATCGGCGGATGCAGCGGAAATACCCAAGGTGTAGCCAGTCTTGTAGAGGGAATGGATGCAGAGGAAGTGATCAGCAGATTAAAAGGAATCAAATGCGGATTTAAGAATACCTCATGTCCGGATCAGCTTTCCACTGCACTGGAGGAAGTTCTGAACAAATAAATAACTGTGGAAATACTGAACAGTTACGCAGGTGACCGTATAAAATATCCCACGAAAACTATAGCAAGCCTCTTAAATAATGTAAATTGAATCAATATATTATTTACAAAGATTGCTATAGATAAAGTTTCGTGGGATATTTTTTTAATTTACATATCTGTCCTGTCCCATTTATCACACAGGGACTGAACATCTCTTGAAAATCTTTCCAGATCTTTATTCGGCGTTCCTTCATTTTTCCTGATAACCGTAATAAGCCTGTAACCAAGTGCCAGAAGTTTCTCGAAGGCTCTGGCTGCTCTTGTTGCCTTCGGTGATGCAGATGCTTTCTGGATTTTCACACCCTTTGCCTCATACAGACATACATCGTCTGCCAGATCATAAACCGTACCGCTGAACGGAGCCATTGTATCATACCCCAGTTCATCTGTCAGACGTTTTTGCAAAAATCTCTGTAACTGTATCATCTCCATGAGTAACAAAGACTTTCTGCGGTTTCTCCTCAAATGCCTTCGCCCAGTCTAAAAGGCCATTCACATCCGCATGACCGCTGATTCCCGGCATCTGGCAGATATGCGCTGCCACATGAACAGGTTCACCAAACAGTTTCACATCTGCAGCCCCCTCGATCAGTGCTCTTCCAAGAGTACCGACCGCCTGATATCCTACAAAAAGAATCGTATTCTTCTCATTCCACAGATTATGTTTCAGATGGTGCTTGATACGGCCTGCATCACACATACCACTGGCTGAAATGATTACCTTGGGCTCCTCATCATAATTGATCGACTTCGAATCATCACTGGTGACGGAAATCTTCAATCCAGGGAAACTGATTGGATTAATTCCCTTTTTGATCAGTTCCATCGCTTCTTCATCAAAACAGTCATACTGATGCTCCGAGAAAATCGTGGTAGCTTCATTTGCAAGAGGACTGTCCACATATACTTTAAATCCGTCATGTCCATACACCAGTCCGTCTGCCTTGATCTGTCTGATAAAGTACAGCATTTCCTGCGTACGTCCCACTGCAAAAGAAGGAATCACAAGATTTCCTCCTCTGTCAAAGGTTTCCTGGATGATTTCCGACAACAGTTTCACATAATCCGGCTTTTCTCCATGACTGCGGTCACCGTAAGTGGATTCCATAACTACATAATCTGCATGGTGCAGATACTCAGGATCCTTGATCAAAGGCTGGCAGGTATTTCCAATATCTCCGGAGAATACAATCTTTTTCTCTGTATCCTCCTCCCTGACCGTCAGTTCAATACTTGCAGAACCCAACAAATGACCCGCATCAATAAACCGGACTGAAATTCCCTCTGCAGGAGTGATCATCTTATTGTACGGGCATCCCACAAAATTTCTGATCACTCCCATGGCATCTTCCATTGTATAAGCCGGAACAAATTCCGGTTTGCCCTGTCGTCTGCCTTTACGGTTTCTCCATTCTGCTTCAAACATCTGAATATGCGCACTGTCTCTGAGCATAATATCGCATAAATGGCTGGTGGCATCTGTGGCATATACCGGTCCTCTGAACCCCTTTGCATAAATAGCCGGAAGATTACCTGAGTGATCTATATGTGCATGTGTCAGAAGAACAAATTCTATCTCTCCCAAAGCCACTGGTATTTCTGCATTTTCATAATAATCCGGTCCCTGCTCCATTCCGCAGTCTACAAGAAACTTGTGACCTGCTGCCTCCAGATAATAACAAGACCCCGTAACCTCATGAGTTGCCCCGATAAATGTAATCTTCATATAAAAACCTCCCTTCAGATTTGATGTACTCTCAATCTTTTTGTACTTGATTTTATGAGAAGATTTTTTTGTCAGATGTGCCCGAAGTTTTTGAGGCGTACGCGGTGCGTACGTTGATAAAATTCGGGTGCATCTGGCGAAAAAATCAGCCATAAAAAGCAAGTGCAATAAAAGACTCCGAGAGTACATTTTTTATAAAATAAGCTCTGTTTTATATAAATTTTCTGAAACATATAACGATTTCAAAAATACCCTTACGGGGTATCTTTACAGTAGTCACTATATACCTTATGGGGTATTTGTCAATACTGTTTTTTCATATCGGAAACAAAAAGATTAGTTACTTGTGGACAGAGTAAGCAGCAGTAACACAAAAAAGAGCTCTCACAGAAAATAACCGCCGGTAATATTCTGCCGGTAATTATTTTTCGCAAAAGCTCAAAGACCTATACTCTATGCACTTTTCTTCTGACAAAATAAAA
>ENA-OQAR01000004-OQAR01000004.1-human-gut-metagenome-genome-assembly--contig:-NODE-4-length-46312-cov-5.196514_pt1 | contig 46312 bp, 60 predicted proteins | sample MGYA00242738_ERZ504533 | MGnify/ENA primary metagenome ERZ504533 (study PRJEB26092, sample SAMD00036276) | human gut metagenome | host: Homo sapiens | study: EMG produced TPA metagenomics assembly of the... | reverse complement strand
GCCTGCTTTCTCTCTGGTATTACAGTACATTCCCCCAGGCAGCCGCCGCTGGCTTGCCTGGGGTTTGTTTTGCATCTGTCAGGTTTTTTGGGGGTTGTAGATTGTATTCACCTGCTTAAACATGGTATAATGGGGGCAGAATTATCTCTTTTGTACTATTTATGGCAATACCGCATAATTCTAAGTGCCGATACGGCGAGCGAGGTGCGGCAGATGCCAAGCCAAAAAGCGCAGATAATACTGGATGTCTTATCGAGCATTTTTGCAACGCAGATGCGTGCCGCAGCTGCCGGAGCGGTGCTTAAGCCGCAAGGCGGGAATTGTGCGGTGTTGCCTTAACACATTTGGGAGAATTATTTAATCGTCAACCACTGCAGCGGCACTGCTTTTATGTGTTTGGCCGCTAAATCTGTTTTGGAGTGTTTTAGATGATGTTTTTATCGCGTGCAGAGTCCTCTTATCTGCACCAGCACCTAAGCGTTGTGCGCCATGTCACCCTGGACCCGGAGGGCCCCGGTGTGCTGCGCATTCACCTGCTCCCTTGCAAAAAAGCACGGCGCAATGTGCCGTTTGTTGCACTTTTGAACGGGCAGGATATTTTGCCGCTCAGCGTTTCCTGGGCCATTCTGCTGGCAGGGCTGATGGACGCCTGCAGCCTTTTGAGGGTAAGGAGATCACCGAAGACCAGTGGGCCGGCATTGCCGCCCAGGCTGTGGAAACCGCCGCTGCTGTTTACCCGAAAACGGCTCCCGACCAGATCCGCGCGGATTTGAATGCCATGCTGACCTCCTTCCGCGCGCTGACCGCCGGGCAGGAACCGCCCGTGCATGTGCAGCCGATGGACCTGGGCGCTTACGCCCGCTATATGGCAGCCCCCCACCGCATGGACCTGATGGTAAGCTCCATGGAAAAGGACGGTGCCTGGCACTGCAACCAGAAATGCCTGCACTGTTACGCCGCCAACCAGCCCCTTGGCGCGGTGAAAGAGCTAGATACCGACCAATGGCTGGCTGTTATCCAAAAATGCCGCGCGGCGGGCATTCCGCAGCTGACCTTTACCGGCGGCGAACCCACCATGCGCAATGACCTGGTCAGCCTGGTGCATGCCGCACAGTGGTTTGTTACCCGGCTGAACACCAACGGCCGCATGCTGACCAGCGCCCTTTGCCGGGAACTGGCGGACGCCAGCCTGGACAGCGTGCAGGTCACCCTATATTCGGCGGATGAAGCGATCCATAACACGCTGGTGGGTGCCCCCGGCTATGCGGACACCATCAGCGGCATCCGCAATGCGGTGGAGGCGGGGCTGAATGTCAGCATCAACACCCCGCTGTGCAGCCTGAACCAGGATTACACCGCAACGCTGGCGCTGGCCAACTCTCTTGGCGTGCGCTATGCCACCTGCAGCGGGCTAATTCCCACCGGCGGGGCCGAAACCGACCCCAGCAAGGCCACCCGCTTAACGCCGGAAGCACTGACCGCCGTGCTGCGCCCCGCGATGGCCTATGCTGAACAAAACCACATGGAGATCAACTTTACCAGCCCCGGCTGGCTGCCGGATGCGGTACTGTTGGACCTTGGCTTTACCCAGGTGCCCAGCTGCGGGGCCTGCCTTTCCAACATGGCCGTTGCGCCGGACGGCACCGTTCTGCCCTGCCAGAGCTGGCTGCGGGAGGGCGCTGGCCTGGGCAACATCCTGCATGACCCCTGGCACAAGATCTGGAATGTCCCCACCTGCCGCCGTGTGCGGGAAGAAAGTGCGAAAATGGAACACATCTGCCAGCTTGGCATAACCGTTCCCGCACAGGGAGGTTTGTGATGAAACAATCCGTTTTACGCTTTGCCGCGCAGCTGTGGGCTATGCTGGCCGTTCTGCTGCTGTTTGTTGCCGCCGCCCTGCCCGCCCATGCGGATGACGGCGACATGGATGAGATCACCCACTATACCGTAACAGTGGACACCCGCGCCGATGGCTCCGCCGATATCACCTATGAGCTGGACTGGAACGTGATCGGCGGCAGCTGGATGAACCGCTGACCTGGGTGCGCATCGGCCTGCCCAACAGCCACAACGACAGCCTGGTCAACCTGACGCCGGATACAGTTCTTAACGTAAGTTCCGTGGATGACGGCGGTTCCTTTGCCAAGGTTGATTTTATCAACGCCTACTTCCCGCCGGATATTGCTGCCACCATCGGCGCACAGAGCAGCGTACACTTTGCGTTCCAGGTACACCAGTCCCATCTGTTTTTGCTGAACGAGGACGGCAACGCCGACTACAGCTTTACCCCCGGCTGGTTCGATGATTTGTGTGTGGATGAGCTGACCATCCGCTGGGTGGCGCTGGACGGTATCCAGGCCGATAACGACAGCCAGGACGGCAACTATCTTGTGTGGAACTTTGGCCCGCTGGACCATGGCGAAAGCGCCACGGTGCATGTCAGCGTTCCCGCCCATACAGCACAAAACTACTCCCCCGATGCTGCCGCAACGGACAGCGAAATGTATTATGACGACAGTGACCAGGTACTGGTTTTCTTCTTCGTGCTCCTTCTGGTCATTATCGTGATTGCTCTGATCACGGTTTCCGTTTCCCGCACAAACGGGATCTGGAACGGTGGTTTTGGCGAGGATGACCCCGACGACTGGTACTGGTATTCCAACGGGCACACCCATATCCATGTTGCCCGTAATCTGCCCCCGCCAGAAGGCTACCATCGCGTTCCCCCACCCGCAAACTTCAAGGCCGGGGGCGGAAAGACCCGCGGCGGTGGTGCCGGGCGCGCAGCGGCGGTTCGGATCACTCCAACCATTCCAGCTGCGCGTGTGCGTGTGCCTGTGTTTCCAGCTGTGCATGCGCCTGCGCGTGTGCGGGCGGCGGCCGCGCCGGGTGCAGTACCAAAAACTTTTATAAAATTACCGTGAAAAAAGCCGACTGATATAACGGAGGGCAAAGCCATGAGCCTGGAAGATCAATACGATGCCTGGGTGCGCAGTGTGACCGGTACAGGCCGCCACAGCGCTACCAAACAGGACCGCGATGCCGCACAAAACAGCCTGAACGCCATGCAGGCCCAGCTGGACGCTTTGGCCGAAAGCCAAAAACGCCAGAAATCTGCCGCGGACGCTGAACGCCGTGCAGCGCGCCGGTGCCGCCACCGCGGACAGTGTGCGCCGCATGAGTAGCGAGCTGACCCAAAGCCTGCGCCAGGACGGCCTGCTGGGCGGCAAAACCGCACAGCCTGCCCCCGCAGCAGAACCGGTAAAAGCCGGCCCGGAAAACTTTAATGGCCTGGCCGATCGGGTGCGCCAGCAGGTGCTGGGGCAGGATGCCTTTGTAGGGCAGGTGGTCAAGGCGTTCCGCCGCCCCTTTGTGATGGGCACCGCTGATACCGCCCATGCCCGCGGCAGCATGCTGCTGTGCGGCCCCACCGGTACCGGGCGGCACTATGCCCTGACCTGCATTGTGGACGAGATGGCAGGCCGCGGACTTTTGCACAGCGCCCTGATTGAAACGATGGATCTGGCCCTGTACCCCGGCCCCGCACAGGAAAAGCTGTTTTTGCAGGACCTGTATGCCGCCTTGCAGTCTGACGCCGAGGTTCTGGCCTTTGACCATTACGAAAGCTGTGCATCCAATTACCTGAACATGCTGGCAACGCTGGCCATTGACGGCACTCTGCCGCTGACCAGCCGCTATGTATTGCAGCGCGGCATTCTGGTGGATGTGGGCACCGCCCTGGCCCCCGGCGCGATCGGCGAATTGCAGGCTGCCGGCAAGTATTTTGTATTTTTCTCCAACCGGGACGAAACCGCCCTGGCGGACAAGTTCGCGCGCGGTTCGTGGACGCGCTGGAGGGGGACATCTGCCGCACTCAGGCGTTCACCCCCGAAAGCCTGGCCGCCATTGCCGCGCGGGAGCTGAACCACCTGGCCCAGCGGGTCAAGGCGCAGTGCGGCCTTGTGCTTGCCATGGGCAGCGATGTGCGGGACCTGGTTGCCGCGCAGTACGGCAAAACCAGCGGCATGACCGCCATGCGCGATTATGTCGACAGCATCTACCGCGCCTTTGCAGAGTACGTTCTGGATGCGGACGACATTCCTACCGCCGGAACGCCCGCCAAATTGACGGTGGACGGCAGCCGCCTGATGGCCGCCATTGGCAGCGGTGAACCGTTTGACCTGCTGGCCCTGCTGCCCCGCCAGTACCGCGGCGATGTGGATGCCGTGGAAGCGGAGCTAGATGCCATTGTGGGCCTTGACGAAGTAAAGGATTTTGTGCGCGGCATTGCCCAGAACGTGCAGGCCCAGCAAAAGCGCAAGGCCCAGGGCCTGAAAGTTGCCGATGTGAACATGCACATGATTTTTACCGGCAACCCCGGCACCGGCAAAACCACGATTGCCCGCATTCTGGCCAAGTATCTGAAAGCCATCGGCGCACTGCGCGGCGGCCAGCTGGTGGAAGTGACCCGTGCCGACCTGGTGGGCCGCTATGTCGGCCACACAGCCCCGCTGACCAACCAGGTGATCCAGAGCGCTTTGGGCGGCGTGCTGTTCATTGATGAAGCATACAGCCTGTACCGCGGCGGCGAGGACAGCTTTGGGCTGGAAGCCATTGACACCCTGGTAAAGGGTATTGAGGACCACCGCGATGACCTGGTGGTGATCCTGGCCGGGTACAGCAAGGAGATGGCGCTGTTCCTGACGGCGAACTCCGGCCTGGCCAGCCGCTTCCCGAACCAGATTGAATTCCCGGATTACACAGGCGCTGAGCTTTTGGCGATCACCCAGAGCATTGCCAAAAGCAAGGGGTACCGCCTGGACGATGCCTGTACGATGCCGTTGGTGGCATTCTTCGACCGCCGCCAGTCAGAGAACGCCGCCGAAAATGGCAACGGCCGCATGGCCCGTAACACGCTGGAAAAAGCCATCCTGAACCAGTCCAAGCGCCTGGTCGCGGATGCTGATGCCGCGCTGGACCTGCTGCTGCCGGGGGATTTCGAACTGGAGTGATTCCTTACGGGAGTTTTCCGGTCTTTTTGAAAAAGGCTTGGCGAAAGACTTTAATGGGTATCGCATAAATCACATAAGCTAAGGTGTATCTGAAAACAAAGAAAATAACGGATATTTCGCAAAATCCCGCTGTGTTTGTAGAAATAGACTAAATTTTCGACTTTTCAGATACACCCTAAGAAATAGGCATGCGGATTCTCGGTAGATACGAGGGTCCGCATGCCTTTGGTTTTGCGGGGGATCGGTTTGGAGTCTGGGATTTTGGTGCAAAAGTTCGCAGTGCGGCAGGGTTCCGCGGGACGATGCAAGCATCATCCCCTACAAATGTTTTTAGGGCAATACCGCATAATTCTAAGTGCCGCCGAAAACTCCTCCCTCCTAACTAAAAAAATCCGCCCCATCCAGAACAGCTCTCACCATTCTAAACGGGGCGGACAAAAGTTTGATTTACAGTACCTTGGATAAAAACGCTTTCAGGCGCGGATTGTCGGGGTCCTTAAAGAACTCCTGCGGGGGCTTATCGACCTTGATAACACCCTCATCAATAAAGATCACACGGTTGGCAACCTCGCGGGCAAAACCCATTTCGTGGGTCACCACCACCATGGTCATGCCATCGCGGGCCAGTTCTTTCATCAGTTCCAGAACTTCGCCTACCATTCGGGGTCCAGCGCGCTGGTGGGCTCGTCAAACAACAGCACTTCAGGGTTCATGGCCAGTGCACGCACAATGGCAATGCGCTGTTTCTGGCCGCCGGAAAGCATGTTGGGGTAAACATCCGCCTTATCGGCCAGGCCAATGCGCTCCAGCAGCTCCATGGCCTGCTTGTCGGCAGCAGCCTGGCTCATACGGCCCAGGCGCACCGGAGCCAGCGTGATGTTCTTTTTCACCGTCAGGTGGGGGAACAGGTTAAAATGCTGGAACACCATGCCCATCTGGGCGCGGGTGGCATCAATGTCGCGTTCGGTGATCTCTTTGCCGTCCAGCATAACCGTGCCGCCGTCCGGTTCTTCCAGGCGGGTCAGGCAGCGCAGAAAAGTGGACTTGCCGCAGCCGGAAGGCCCAACCAGGCAGACAACATCGCCCTTATTGATGGTCAGGTCAATGCCCTTGAGCACGTCCAGACCGTTATAGTTCTTTTTTAAGTCCTTAACGACGATCACTCTTCGCCAGCCTCCCTTCCAGTTTGCCAAGCAGCCAGGTAAAGATCATAACCAGAATCAGATACATCAGCGCCACGCCGAACAACGGGAACATCGGCTCGTAAGTACGGTTCATGATGCCCTGTGCAGCGTACAGCAGCTCCTTGCCGCCAATAACGGTGATGAGCGAGGTATCCTTGAGAAGGACGATGAACTCATTGCCCAGGGCAGGCAGCACCGAGCGGATGGCCTGCGGAATCACGATCAGCACCATGGTTGTCATGTAGTTCAGGCCCAGGCTGCGGCCGGCTTCCATCTGGCCGGGGTCAACGGCCATCAGACCGCCGCGGATGATCTCCGAAACATACGCACCGGAGTTAATGCCCAGTGCCAGCGCGCCGACCATGGTAAAGTTGCGGCTGTTGGCAAAGATAACCATGCTCATAATCAGCATCTGCACCATCATGGGGGTGCCGCGGATCACAGTGGCGTATAGCTTGCATACAGCGTTGGCAACGGCAAGAGCCGGGTCGTGGTGGCCGCGGCGCTGTTGGTCATGCGCAACACGCACCAGGGCAACCACGCTGCCCAGCACCACGCCGATCGTCAAAGCAATTGCCGTTACATACAGCGTGGGGATGACCCCTTTGAGGTATTGCTGCCAGCGGTTTGAGGCAATAAATGCCTGGTAGAATTTGACGAACAGATCCTGCCCGAAATCCAGCTTTGTACCAGCTTTCGCCAGCTGGGTCAGCATTTCGTATTGTGCGGCCATCCGCATTCCACACCTTTCCTGTGTTCCGGCACCAGGGCACCGGGCGTTTATTTTACGGTCTTACCAACAAAAGGGAGGCGCCCCTGTGGGCCACCTCCCTGTGGCACTTGTGAAAAAGCTGCTTTATTCAGCAGTGATGTACTTGTCCACGATAGCCTGCAGGGTGCCGTCGGCCTTCAGCTCTTCCAGAGCGGTGTTGATGGCATCCTTCAGTTCGGTGTTGCCCTTACCAACGCCGATTGCGTAGCTTTCTTCCACGTAAGCGGTGTCCAGCAGCTTCAGGCCGGGGTTGGCAGCAATAAATTCCTTAGCGGGAGCGTTATCAATAACAACGCAGTCAACCTGGCCGTTGTTCAGCATCTGCACGGCAGTCAGGCCGTTGTCGTAAGCAACAACGTTCTCATCGCCAAAGTCGTCAGAGCAGTACAGGTAGCCGGTGGTACCGCGCTGGGTGCCGATTTTCTTGCCAGCCAGGTCATCCACGCTGGCAATATCGGAATCTTCCTTGACGATGATGGACTGGATGCCGGTTGCGTAAGAATCGGTGAAGTCCATCACGTTCTGGCGCTCGTCGGTAACGGTAACGCCAGCCATAACCATATCGGCCTTGCCCTGCTGTACAGCCAGCAGTGCAGCGTCAAAGTCCATATCATCGATCTGCAGCTCCAGGCCCAGCTTGTCAGCAATAGCCTGTGCGGTCTCAATGTCGATGCCCTCAAATTCACCGGAATCGGTGGTCATCTCGTACGGGGGGAAGGCTGCGTTGGTGGACATGATCAGCTTGCCCGGCTCAACGGTGGACAGCTCAGCAGTTTCAGTCTCGCTGGCTGCTTCAGAGGAAGCAGCCTCGGAAGATGCAGCATCGCTGGAAGCGGCCTCGGGGGAAGCGGCTTCGGAAGATGCAGCAGAAGAAGCGGTGGAACCGCAGGCAGCCAGGCTCAGGACCAAGGCAGCGGCAGTCATCAAAGACAATGCTTTTTTCATTACAATATACCTTCTTTGTTCATGGTTCTCTGATTTTCAAGGCGTATCTGAAAACAAGGAAAATGACGGACATTTCGCAAACACAAGCAGGATGTAAGGCAAAGAGCCGCAGGAATCCTTTCTGGATTTCAAAGGCAACACCGCACAATTCCCGCCTTACGGCTTAAGCACCGCTTCGGCGGCTGCGGCACAGCATCTGCGTTGCCAAAATGCTCGATAAGACATCCAGTATTATCTGCGCTTTTGGCTTAGCAGCTGCCGCACCTCGCTCGCCGTATCGGCACTTAGAATTATGCGGTATTTGCCCAAGGCTTTTTAACGCAAAATCCGGCTGCGTTTGTAGAAATAGACGATACATTCGACTTTTCAGATACACCCTAGCGCAGCGGCGGAACTTTCCCTCTTTCCGGAGCTGCATCAGGATAAATTCTAGTATAATACATAAATATTCAAAGTCAATGCATAAATATTGGATTCAGCATTTTGCGGCAAGATGGCTGCCCGCCCCACCAGAAATTGTGCATTTTTCAAGCCTGCATTTCACAGTTTTTCCTGATATATTGACGCCGTAAGTTAAACGTGGTAAACTTTACGCGTTCATGAGCGAAATTCATGCCTTTCAGTCGAAATAAACCGGCTTGCATTACCTTGCCGTACAAAAAAGAGGAATCAATATGCTGACATTAGGTGACCTGCACATTGGGCAGGATGCAATCATCCGCGTGGTAGGCGGTGAGGGCGAGCTGCGCCACCACCTGCTGGATATGGGGCTGACCCCCGGCACCGAGGTAACGCTGCGCAAAACGGCCCCATGGGGGACCCCATTGAAGTGGAGCTGCGTGGTTATGAGCTGACCTTGCGCCTGGCCGATGCGCAGAAAATTGAAATTGACAGCGTGCACGCAACGGACCGCGCCGCCCCCAGCGAAGAGCGCCACAAGGTGGTAGCCCACCCCGGCGTTGGCGAGCTGGACAAAGCCGCCAGCTACCACGAGCGCAAAGCCGGCGCCCCCATTGCCGCCGGTGCACCGCTGACCTTTGCCCTGGCCGGCAATCAGAACTGCGGCAAAACCACGCTGTTCAACCAGCTGACCGGCTCCAACCAGCATGTGGGCAACTTTCCCGGCGTTACGGTGGACCGCAAGGACGGCGTGATCCGCAACCACAAGGAAGCCACCGTAACGGACCTGCCGGGCATTTATTCCCTGTCCCCTTATTCCAACGAGGAGATTGTCACGCGGGATTTTATCCTGAGCGAGCACCCGTCCGGCATTATCAACATTGTGGATGCTTCCAACATTGAGCGCAACCTGTACCTGACCATGCAGCTGATGGAGCTGGATACCCCCATGGTGCTGGCGCTGAACATGATGGACGAAGTGCGCGCCAACGGCGGCACCATCATGGTAAACCAGCTGGAAGAAACGCTGGGCATTCCGGTTGTTCCCATTTCTGCCGCCAAAAATGAGGGCATTGACGAGCTGATCGAACATGCCATCCATGTGGCGCGCTACCGGGAGCTGCCGGGCCGCATCGACTTCTGTACGGCAGGCAGTGACCCAGCAGACCCCAGGGGCGCGGTGCATCGCTGCATCCATTCTGTCGGACATTTGATTGAGGACCATGCCGCTGCCGCCGGGCTGCCGCTGCGCTTTGCCGCCACCAAGCTGGTGGAGGGAGACACCCTGATTGAAAAAGCCCTGCAGCTGAACCCCAACGAAACAGATATACTGGGCCACGCCATTGCTGAAATGGAAACCGTGACCGGGCTGGACCGCGAAGCCGCCCTTGCGGACATGCGCTTTACCTTTATTGAAAAGTTATGCTCCGCCACGGTGGTGAAGCCAGGCGAAAGCCTGGAGCATAAGCGCAGCGTTGCCATTGATAAGATCCTGACCGGCAAATACACTGCCTTGCCCTGTTTTGCGGGCATTATGGCGCTTGTTTTCTGGCTGACCTTTGGCGTAGTGGGCTCCACCCTTTCGGACTGGATGACCCTTGGCATCGACTGGTTTACCGGCGTTGTGGACTGCGCCCTGACGGCGTATCAGATCAACCCGGTGGTGCACAGCCTTGTGATCGACGGCATTTTTGCCGGTGTGGGCAGCGTGCTGAGCTTTTTGCCCACGATCGTTATCCTGTTCTTCTTTTTGTCCATCCTGGAAGATACCGGTTATATGGCCCGCGTGGCCTTTGTTATGGACAAACTGCTGCGCCGCATTGGGCTTTCGGGCCGCAGCTTTGTGCCCATGCTGGTGGGCTTCGGCTGCTCGGTTCCCGCCATTATGGCAACCCGCACCCTTTCCAGTGAGCGTGACCGCCGCATGACGATTTTGCTGACCCCGTTCATGAGCTGTTCCGCCAAGCTGCCCATTTATGCGCTGTTCACCGCCGCGTTTTTTTCCCGCGGGTATGGCGTGCACCGGTCATGATTTTCCTCTATCTTTTCGGCATTTTGTGTGGTATACTGTATTCGCTGATCCTCAAGCAGACCTGTTTCCGCGGTGAACCGGTACCCTTTGTGATGGAGCTGCCCAACTACCGCCTGCCTTCGCCCAAAAGCGTCGGCCAGCTGATTTGGGAAAAGGCCCGTGATTTTATTCAGCGTGCCTTTACAATTATCTTTGTTGCAACCGTCGTGATCTGGTTCCTGCAGACGTTCGACACCCGCCTGAATGTTGCTGCCACCCCGGATTCCAGCCTTCTGGCTTTGGTTGGCAGCCTGATCACCCCCATCTTCAAGCCCCTTGGCTTTGGCGACTGGCGCATTTCCACGGCGTTGATCACCGGCTTTACCGCCAAAGAAAGCGTTGTTTCCACCCTGACCGTCCTGCTGGGCGGCGATACCGGCGCGCTGAACATGCTGTTCACCCCGTTTACTGCGCTGGTTTTCCTGATCTTTACGCTGTTGTATACCCCCTGTGTTGCAGCCATTGCCGCTGTCAAGCGGGAACTGGGCGGTGGCCGGGCTGCACTGGGTGTGGTACTGATGCAGTGCGGCATTGCCTGGGTTGTGGCGTTTGCCGTGCACTGTGTAGGGGTTTTGCTGGGGGTGGCATAAGGGCAGCGCATTCACCTGTCACTTTGTTTTCGCTTAACCCATAGGGAGGTTTTTTCCATGTCACTTCAAAGTATCCTTGTTCTGGTTATTATTTTTGTTCTGCTCGGCGTTGCCATCGGTTTTTATTGCCAACAGCGAAAAGGGCTGGCACGGCGGCTGCACCGGCAACTGCGCCAGCTGCCAGGAACACTGCAATGACAAACAGAAAAAAGAACCCGCCCAAGCAGCAGTGATGTCCAAGACCGAAGGAGACCGCCGTATGACTGCTGTTCAACAATCCGCCGCTCCGCACCCTGCCGTGCGTCAGCGCATTGACTGGATTGATACCGCCAAAGGTCTGTGCATGATTCTGGTGATTGTGGGGCACACCCTGCCCTACGGCAACCTGATGCGCAATTTCATTTTTTCGTTCCACATGCCGGCCTTTTTTTCTTTCTGACCGGCTATACGGCCCGCCGCCCGGATACCTGGCAGGGTTTTGCCCGCCGGGTCAGGAAGGACTTTGTTGCACTGATCGTTCCCGTGCTGGGTGTGGTGCAGGTGTTCAACGTTTTGCTGAACTTTTTCCTTTCTGATGACAGAAGCCTGACCAACCTGTGGGATATTGCCCACTACAATGCCATCACCCTGTTCTGGGCCAGCGGTAACCCTGCCGACGCATTCCCAGCTGCGGCATGCCATGGTTTTTGTTTGCACTGTTCTGGGGCAAACTGATCTGGGAGCTGCTGGGGCTTTTGTTCCCCAAAGGGGATTTTGCCGTCAGTTTCATTGTCATGCTGTTCGGGGCATACATCGGGCAGGTACAGTATCTTCCCCAATGTCTGGATGTTGCAATGGTCGTTGTCATGTACCTCACATTGGGGCAGCTGTTCCGCCAGCATCAGGCACTGTTGGACCGTTACCGGGTCCCGCTTTTCCTTGCCATGCTGATCCCCTGGACATGGTGCTGCCAGCAGGGCATTTATATTGAACTTGCTTCCCGCACATACTCCAATTACATTTTGTGCGCTTCCATCAGTGTATGCGGCATTTGGATCTTCTGCCATCTGTGCCGTGAACTGAACGCCAATAACGCTTTGCGGCCGGCGCTCAGCTTTTTGGGGCGGCACAGCCTGTGGCTGTTCTTTGTGCACCATATGGATGTGTTTACCAGTGCCATCTGGCAAAAAGACCGCCTTCTGTTCACGCTGCCCTGCCGCATCGGGTGGGACATCCTGCTTTCCCTGCTGCTGCTTGGCTGCTGGACATTGCTGCGCACCGGCTGGCGCAGGCTGACCGCAAAATAAACTCTTTGAACCGTTCTGCATCCCCTGTTCCGGGCCTGCAGGGCGGCTTTTTGTTTTGGCAGCGCTTTCTGCACAGTGCAAACATTGTTTTTTTACCGCGGATTATGGTACAATGAATTGTCTATAAGTATGTATCGGGGATTCCCCTGAAATATCTATTTTTGAAAGGGCTTTTTTATGGCAGAGCAACGCAACCAGACCCCTGCCGGGGATAACACGCAATGGACCACCATCATTCGGCCGCGCACCGGCTGGTTTGATGTGGACCTGGAAGAGCTGTGGCGCTACCGTGACCTGATTGTCATGTTCGTCAAGCGCAACTTTACCGTCATGTACAAGCAGACCATCCTGGGGCCGCTGTGGATCATCCTGAACCCGCTTATCACCACGGTGCTGTTCAACGTGGTGTTCGGCGGCATTGCCGGGCTTTCTACGGACGGTACGCCGAGCTTTTTGTTCTACATGGCAGGCAATACGGTGTGGACCTTTTTTGCCTCCTGCATCAACGGCACAGCCAACACCTTTGTGGCCAACAGCCAGGTGTTCGGCAAGGTGTATTTCCCACGGCTTACCACCCCCATCAGCCAGGTATTGACCAGCCTTGATCAACTTCTTTATCCAGTTTGTCATGTACATTCTGTTCTGGGTCTACTTTGCCGTGACCGGGTCCGGTGTACACCTGACGGCCTGGGCATTTGCCGTGCCGCTGGTGGTGCTGGAAGTCATGCTGCTGGGTCTGGGCGTGGGCATTATCGTTTCCGCCCTGACCACCAAGTACCGTGACCTTGCCATTGCTGTGAGCTTTGGCGTGCAGCTGTGGATGTACATTTCTCCTGTGGTCTATCCCCTTTCCAGCTTGGAGGAATCCCCCCGGCTGCAGATGCTGATGCGTTTGAACCCGATGACTGCACCGATCGAAGTGTTCCGCATGGGCACCCTTGGCACCGGCACCGTGGAAGTGGGCAGCCTGATCTACAGCCTGATTGTTACCGCAGCCGCCCTTGTGCTGGGTGTGGTGCTGTTCAGCCGCATTGAAAAAACCTTTATGGATACCGTGTAAGGAGGGGCGCAGATGGAAAACCAGACACATGCACAAAACCAGCGCCGTACCCGTCATAGATCGGGCTTGAAAAAGCAATACAAACTGGGCCAGATCGACGGCGGCACTTTGACGCATGACCTGCAAAGCTGGTGGGCCCGTGTGCGCGGCAAAGAGGACCCCAACACCGTGATTGGCACGGACGCCCGCCTGTTTGGCAAAACCTTTATGGCGCTGAACGGTGTGGACCTGACCGTGTACAAAGGCGAAGCGCTGGGCATTATCGGCCGCAACGGCGCAGGCAAATCCACCCTGCTCAAAATTTTGTCCCGCATTACCGCCCCCACCGAGGGCGAGATCCGGCTGCGCGGGCGGGTGGTTCCATGCTGGAAGTGGGCACCGGCTTAACAACGAGATGACCGGCCGCGAGAACATCTACATGAACGGCGCCATTCTGGGCATGACCCGCGCCGAGGTCGATTCCAAGATCGACCAGATCATTGAATTTTCGGAGTGCGGCGATTTTATTGATACCCCCGTCAAGCGGTATTCCAGCGGCATGTTCGTCAAGCTGGCGTTTTCCGTTGCCGCCCACCTGGACAGCGAGATCATGGTAATGGACGAAGTGCTGGCCGTGGGCGATATGAAGTTCCAGCAGAAATGCCTGGGCAAAATGAGCGATGTTGCCGGGCAGGAGGGCCGCACCGTCCTGTACGTCAGCCACAACATGAGCACCATCCGCCAACTGTGCACCCGCTGCGTGGTGCTGGACCAGGGCCGCGTGATTTTTGACGGCGATGTAGAGCAGGCCATTGCGGTTTACATGGAAACAACCGATGTAAACGTTGTCCACTATGACCTGATGGATGTTTCCCGCATGAACGCCAGCGCAGGCAAGCGGATGCGGCTGGAAACGCTGGACTTTGTGGGCAAGGAATCCAGTGTGTTTGCGGACACCGAAAAAATTCGGGTGCGCATTACCTGGCGTGTTTCGGAGCCGTTTGCCGGGGTACACTTAAAGCTGAACCTGCATTTCCGGGATTCGACCCCCGTGGGCATTACCCACCCGGTCAACCTGGGCACCGCCGTGCCCGGCAAGCTGTATACCACCGAGTTTGAGTTTGACCCCAGCCTGCTGGGTGAAGGCCAGTATTTCTTCTATGTGGATGTGTTTGACGGCGTGCTGACCCAGGCCGTCTGCCTGGACAAGCCAGTGACCGAGTTTGCGTTTGAGGTAACCTCCGGCGATTTGACCATGCCGGAATGGGCACCGGGCTGGGGCCGCATCCACTTCCCGCCGGTCAAAGTGTTGGAGAATGGATACGATGGGTGATATTTTCATCTGCCACACGCTGTATCATGTGTTAATCGCGCTGGTGCGCGCGCTGCGCAGCCGCCCCGGCAAGTCCACCCTTGTGCTGAGCACCTGTGTGCCGGAAGCCGAAACCCTGCGCGCTAAATTGCTGGACGCCGCGCCGGATCTGTGGGACGCTGTTTTGATCGTGGACGAGGAAAAGCTGGACGCACAGAACAGCGAAAGCGACTTTTACCGCCTGCGCCACCCGTTCCGCAAGCCGTATTTTACGCTGCCCAAGGGGCATGTGTACATCAGCAATGACTGGAGCGCTTTAGGGCGTTACCTGCAGCGGGAGCGCCGGGTTTATACCCTGTGCGAAGATACCTTTGGCGGCACGTTGGACCCTGACCAGCACCTGCTGGACGAGCAGCGCACCAACCCCCGCGGCCCCTACCGCTACTGGGGCGACAGCCCCTGCTGCCGCACGGTGGAAAGCGAAGACGCCGCGCGGTGCAGCATTTTTGGCGTAGACAAGCTGGTAACGGTATCCAAAGCGCAGCTACTGGAAAGCCTGATGGAGGAAGAAAAAGCCATCATCCGCCGGGTGTTTTTGGCCGTTCCCCTGCCGGAGCATGTGCAGGGTGCCTGCCTGCTTTTGCCCCGCAGCTTTGTGCTGGACGGCCTGATGGATCAGCCCACCCAGGACGCCATGTTTGCGGCTGTTGCCAAGAAATACTGCACAGAACCGCTGTTTATCAAAACCCACCCGCGGGATACCACGGATTATTCCAAGCTATTCCCTACTGCTGTTATCCTGCCCCGCACCATGCCAAGCGAGGTTCTCAATTTCTGCCTGCCCTTCAAATTCCAGCGTGCCGTCACCGTGCAAAGCTGGGTCCTGCGCGGCTTTACCGCCGCGGAAGAAAAGGTGTTTGTGGGGCTGGAAGAGGCAGAAAAGTTGGTGCAGGGGTAATGCCTCCCCTTGAAAATACCTGTTCAGGTGATTCCATGGAGCTGAAACAACGTAAAAATCTGCGGCTGCAAAGTTTCGATTATTCTTCCGCGAAGTATTACTTTGTGACCATCTGCACCAAAAATCGCGCCCGTCTGTTTGGGCAGATTGTAGGGAACGGTCTTGACCGTTCCGCCGCCATGGAATTATCCTCACTTGGAAAGACTGCCGAGAAAATGCTGTTGGAAGTTCCTGTGCATTTCACTTCCACTGCGCTGGATGCTTATGTCATTATGCCAAACCACATCCACTGCATTTTAGCAATCGGCTGTAACGAGCTTTCGGAACGGTCGAGACCGTTCCCTACACTGCCAACCATAATTGGGCAATATAAGTCCGGGGTGTCTCGCGCAGCAGGGTTCCCCGTATGGCAAAAATCCTACCACGACCATATTATTCGCAACCACTTTGACTATGAGGAAATCTGGCTTTATATTCAACAAAATCCCCAGAAATGGTTGAATGACCTGTTTTACACTGAATTTTGATATAAAGAAGGTTACTATATGAAACTTATCGGCGTTATTCCCGCCCGTTATGCCAGCACGCGGATGCCGGGCAAGCCGCTGGCGGATATTTTGGGCAAGCCCATGATCTGGTGGGTGTACCAGGAAGCCAAAAAGTGCAAAAAGCTCGATGATGTGTTTATCGCCACCGATGATGAGCGCATTGCCGAAGCCTGCCGCACCTACGGCATGGAATACTGCATGACCAGCCCCGACCATGACACCCCCACCGGGCGCATCTGGGAGGTTTCCACCAAGGTAGAAGCCGACCTGTATCTGCAGATCATGGGTGACGAGCCGCTGATCAACGTAAAAGCGTTTGATTTGATTCTGCCGGATACCCTGCCGGAGGACCCGTATTATGTTGCCGTGCTGACCAACCGGATGGAGCACCCCGCGGATGTGATCGATTTTTCCAACCAGAGGTCGTGACCAACGCCGCACGGGAAATTTTGATGATCTCCCGCAGCCCCATTCCCTACCCCAAAGGCACGCTGGATTTTGAATACGAGAAGGTGACCGGCATCCAGCTGTACTCCCGCCGGGCGCTGGCGTTCTACCACGAAACACCGAAGTCCATTCTGGAAAAAGCCGAAGAGAACGATATGATGCGCTTTGTGGAAAACGGCCACAAGGTACATGCCATCGTCAGCCCGTACAAGACTGTGAGCGTTGACACCCCCAAGGACCTTGCCCTTGTGAGCGAAATCCTGAAAGGAAAAGAATAAATGCCCGATATTAAACTGTTGGACTGCACCCTGCGTGACGGCGGCTATGTGAACAGCTGGAACTGGGGCTTCGCTGCAGCCAAAGATATTATCGCCTCGCTGACCCGTGCCGGGACTGACATTGTGGAAGTGGGCTTTCTGCGCAATGTGGATGGCTACAACCCCGATGTGACCGTCTGCAACACCATTGAAGAGCTGAACAGACTGCTGCCTGCCCACACCGGCAGCACCATGTACAGCGGCATGGCCATGCGCTCCAATTATGATATTGCCAAGCTGTCCCCTTATGAGGGGCACGGCATTGAGATGCTGCGCATTACCGCCCACGATTACGATATCCGCGAAGGCATGGATTTTGCCCGCGAAGTCAAGGCCCGCGGGTACAAGCTGTCCATCAACCCCATCAACATTATGGGCTATGCCGACAAAGACTTGCTGTGGATTTTAGACCAGGTAAACGAGATTCACCCGTACCAGTTCTCCATTGTGGATACCTTCGGCAGCATGCGGCGGCGTGACTTAGAGCGCATCGTCAGTCTGGTGGACCACAACCTGGCCCCGGATATCCGCGTGGGGCTGCACCTGCATGAGAACATGGCGCTCTCTTTCTGCCTGGCGCAGGAATTTCTGGACAAGCACCTGGGCCGCGATACCACTGTGGACGGCAGCCTGATGGGCATGGGGCGCATTCCCGGCAACCTGCCCATTGAGCTGATTGCCGACTATATGAACGAGACCCTTGGCTGCCATTATGACATTGACGAGATGATGGACGCCATCCAGGACCATATCGCCCCGCTGAAAGGCGAGACAGCCTGGGGTTACACCCCGGCTTACTTCCTGAGCGCACGGTACAACCTGCACCGCGATTACGCCGAGCATTATCTGGACAAAGGCGATTTGACCAACCGGGACATCAACCATATTCTGGCCGGTTTTGACCGCAGCAAGGCCACCGCATACGATAAAGACTATGCCGACCGCCTGTACCGCGAATACCAGAACCGCGCCATTGACGACACCGCCGCGCTGGATACCCTGCGCACCGCGTTTAGCGGCAAGACCGTGCTGGTGCTGGCCCCCGGTGCCAGCCTGGCGGACGAAACCGGGCGCAGCGCTGTGGCCGCCGCCAAGGCGGACTGCATTGTTTCAGCCAATTTCTGCCCGGAATTCTGCCAGCCGGATTACGCATTTTTTTACCAACAGCAAGCGGTTTGAAAAGCTGGACCTTGCTTCCCTGCCCTGCCCTGTTGTGCTCACCTCCAACCTGCGGCCGCTGCCGCAGGGGGCTCTGGCGGTCAATTATGACCGGCTGGCTGCCCCGGATGTGCAGAACGCATCCCTTGGCAGCAACAGTGTACTGATGCTGCTGCGGCTGCTGCGGCTGTGCGGTGCCAAGGCTGTGCTGCTGGCCGGGGCCGATGGCTACAAGCCCGGTACCCCCGCCTATGCCGACAGCCTGCTGCACGCTCACACCGGGCGCGGAGCTGCGTTCAACACCGCCATGGCAGGTGCCATCAAAGCCTGCGGGCTGGATGTGACCTTTATCACCCCCAGCGAATACGCAAAATAACGAGGTTTGCCCATGATTCGACTTTTGGTTCTGGATGTAGACGGCACCATGACAGACGGCGGCGTGTACTATGATTCCACCGGCAACGAGCTGAAAAAGTTTGCCATCAAGGATGGGGCCGGGATCGTGCTGGCCCGCGCGGCAGGGATGCAGGTTATGATCTGCACCGGGCGCGAATGTGAAGCCGTGCGCCGCCGTGCCCAGGACCTGCACATTGACTATCTGTTCCAGAACGTACACGACAAAGCCGCCTTTTTGAGCAGGTTTATGGCTGAGCACAGCCTGACCAAGCAGGATGTTGCCTATTGCGGCGATGACCTGAACGATTTGACCGCCATGGCCCTGTGCGGCTTTGTGGCCTGCCCGGCCGATGCCGCCGGCTGTGCTGGGGCGGGCGGATTCATCTCGCCGCCAAAAAGGCGGCGAGGGCGCTGTGCGCGGCACGGTGGAAGAGATCCTGCTGCGGGACGGCCGCCTGCCTGCCGCCGTTAAAAAAGCCTTTGGCGCAAAGATTTGATGGGTGCGGCTGAAACGTTAAATATTCCGGTGTTTGTTTTGGACACCCCCTGAACGCTGAACCACCAAAACCGGGAGGAGCCCGTATGAGCAAAATAAAGGATTTTCTGAAAAGCCCGCTGGGCACCGCCTTGTGCGCCGCTGCTGCCTGCCTGCTGGCCGTGGTGCTGGTTTGGTTGGCCGCGGTGCGCCCCAACAATGACAAGAGCCTGTCGGAGCGCATCAGCGATGATTACAGCCAGTACAGCGCCGAGCTGGACGAAGCCAACGGCGCTGCCCAGACCTTTGATACCGACAATGACCTGCTGGCCATGGCCTTTGTGTTTGGCACCAGCAACGGCCAACCCACCGGTGAGCTGCACCTGGAACTTGCCGATGCCGACACCGGCGAGGTGCTGGCCCGCTCCACCGGCGATATGGCGAACATTGTGGCCGGGCAGTACACCGGCATGGGGCTGGATACCCCCGTGACCGGCAGCGCAGGCCGCCGCTACCGCGTGACCCTGAAACCGGAGTATACCGGTTCCGGCCGGTTGACCGTGGGCTGCAGCAACGGCGCTGTGCTGTGGAACGATAGCTTTACCGTAAACGGCGAAGCCGTGGACGGCACGCTGGCGCTGCTGGTGACTTACAAACAGATTGGCGGATTTTTGACCCGGTTCTTTTTGCTGGTCGGGCTGCTGGCCAGCGTTGTGGTGTTCCTTGGCATTTATTTTGCCATGCGGGGCCGCATGCCGCTGCACCGGCTGGTGTTTGTGCTGGTGCTCTGCTTTGGCATGCTGTACAGCTTTGTGCTGCCGCCCTATGCCGCACCGGACGAAAAATACCACATCAACCAGTCTTTTACTTTAGCCTGCAAATGGGCCAACGTGCTCTCGCCGGATGAATGGCGGATGGGCAATGTGCCGCTGGATATGACCTACCGCCGCGAGCACGACTTTGACCCCCTGCTGCAAAACGAAAAGACCACCGTGTTCAGCTGGCAGGAACTGAGCGAGAACCTGTTCACCACCACCCCTGACAGCTTTGACAGCCACACTGCGCTGGAAGAACTGCAGACCGACCGCAATCCCACGCTGTATCTGTTCAGCGCGGCAGCGGTGTTCCTGGCATATGTTTTTCACCTTGGCTTTGTTCCGGCGCTGATGCTGGGGCGCACAGCAAATTTAATTGTGTTCGCTTTGTTAGCGGCGCTGGCCGTTAAAGCCGCGCCGTTTGGCAGGCGGGTATTCGCTGCGGCGGCCTGCTGCCCATGGCGCTGCATCTGGCGGCTTCTTTCAGCCGGGATTCCCTGCTGCTGGGGCTGGCGTTTGCCTTTACTGCGCTGTGTATGCAGGCGATTTTTGGCTGCAAGGACGGCACGGTACTGCCGTTGCGGCTGTGGCTGCCGCTGGCGGTGTTCGGCATCCTGCTGGCACCGGCCAAACTGGTTTACCTGCCGCTGGCAGCGTTGTTCCTGCTGATTCCCAACAGCCGCTTTGGCCAGAGCGCCGCAACCAAAAAAGCCGCTTATCTGGCCGGATGCGTGCTGCTGGCGCTCAGCATCAACCGCGCTGTGCTGGTCACCTCGGTGGCCGGTTCTGCCGGGTTTGAAAATCAGACTACCCAGGCGGGAACCACCTCCGCACAGGGTTCTACCCCGGCTGCCGCGGTTTCTTATACAGCAACAGAGGCAGCTGACAATCGTACCCTGCATGCTGCCCCTGCCGCGGGTGACGGCAAAACCTCCAACCGGTTTGCCAACATGCCTGCCGAGTACCGCGAAAACACGGCTTCCAACTTTGTGCGCCGCCTGTATTACTGCGTGGAGGGCGTGACCGAGATCCCGCAGAAGGAGCTGGAGTTCTGGGTGCAGGCCTTGCAGGAGGGCGATGTGACCGCCGCCGTTCTGGGCCAGAGCTTTTTCTTCAGCCCGGAGGAAGTGGAGCATTCCAGCCTGACCGATGATGAATTCATGAGTGCGGCTTCCCTGGTTTACCTGGACCGCGACCTGATGACCACCGACGCCGAAATGTGCCGGGAACGGCTGGCCACTGCTGACCGCCGAGACTTTTTCAAGTCCATGTTCAGCAGTGATGAATGTGCAGAGCTGCTTTCCGCCTGCCAGATCTACCCCGGCGTGGAGGATGACCGCTACCCGCTGGACCGCAATGTGCTGATCAAAGAGATCGAAGCTGTCCGTACCGTGCGGGACAGCCAGAGCACCCCCAGCGAGGAAGACCAGACCACCTTTACCCCCGGTTACATTCTGCACAATCTGCCCGCCGTGGCTATGCTGCTGGTACGCAGCGTGGTGCAGGATGCTGACAACTGGGTGCGCGGCCTTGTGGGCGGCAGCTTAAGCTACAGCTCGCTGGACCTGGCTTGGTTCTGGGTGTTGGCGCTCTACCTGCTGCTGTGGTATGCCGCCGTTCCGGCGCAGGATGTTCCCGTGCCGGGGCTGCCCCAGGGGCGCTACCGGGTGTGGTGTGCGCTGGCCGCGCTGCTGTGCGCCGCGTTGGCCTTTGCCGGCTGCCTTGTGTGGACCCCGACCTATTACCAGACCGTTTACGGCTTTCAGGGGCGGTATCTTCTGCCCGTGCTGCCGTTGTTCCTGCTTACCTGCCTGCCCCGCCGGGTCCAGGTTGCCAGCGGCAAACAGTCCGCCTGTACCCTGGTCTGCTGCCTGTGCGTAGTCAACGCCGGGGTATTGCTGAACGCCATGCTTGCGGTGATTGCCCGATGACGATTTGTTATTTTTCTGCGCAGTACCTGCCCACGGTGGGTGGTGTGGAGCGCTACACTTGGAACCTTGCCCGCTGCACTGTTGCCGCCGGGCACCGCGCCATTGTGGTTACCAGTGCTCTGCCCAACCTGCCGGAGCACGAAATTGACGGGGATGGCATTGAAATTTACCGCCTGCCCGTCTGGCCTGTCATGAACGGGCGCTTTCCTGTCATCAAGCCGGGGGCGCGCTTCCACGCGCTGACCGCGCAAATCTGGGCGCAAAAGCTCGATTTCTGCGTGGTGCAGACCCGCATGTACACCCAAAGCGTCTGGGCTGCCCGCGCGGCCAAGCGCCGCGGTATCCCCATGCTGGTTATTGACCATTCCACCGGATACATGCCGATGGGCAGTGGCCTGCTGGGGGCCTGCGGGCGGCTGTATGAGCAGGTTGCCTGCCGCCTGGTGCACAGCACCGGCGCGCCGTTCTATGGCGTTTCCGCCGCTGCCTGCCGCTGGCTGCACACCTTTGGCATTACAGCTGCAGGAACCATGCCCAACGCCATTGACCCCGCTGCTTTGGAACAGGAAGCCGCCCACGCGCCAGACTGGCGCGCAAGCTGAACCTTGGCGACCGTAAGATCGTGCTGTTTGTGGGCCGCCTGATTCCCGAAAAGGGCGCCGGATTATTAGCCCAGGCCGTGGCCCAGCTGCCGGGCGTTGTTCTGGTGGCGGCTGGCAGCGGTCCGCAGCAGCAGGAACTGGCGGACCTTGGGGCCGTTACCCCCGGTGCCCTGCCGCATGATGCGGTGGTTCAGCTGCTGCGGCAGGCAGATGTATACTGTCTGCCCACCCGGTATGCCGAGGGCTTTCCCACCACCTTGCTGGAAGCCGCGGCCTGCCGCTGCCCCATCGTGTGCACCCGTACCGCCGGAACCGAGGAGCTGCTGCCGGACGATACCCACGGCATTGTGCTGCCCGGCCAGCCACAGGACGCCACAGTGGAAACCATCCGCGCCGGGCTGCAGACCCTGCTGGATGATCCCGCCCGCGCCCATGCCTGTGCCGAGGCGGCGTACCGCAATGTGTACGCGCACTTTACATGGGATGCCGTATTTGATAAAATGATGGGGATCATAAACCAAAGCTGACATCTGCCCGGTGTTTGCCGGGCAAGTGGATAAGGAACATTTGTTATGTCAAAATTGCTGATTGTTATTCCTGCATATAATGAGGAAGCCAATATTGTCAAGGTCGTCAACGGCATTGTCAAGAACTACCCGCAGTATGACTATGTTGTAGTCAACGATGGCAGCCGTGATAAAACCGCGGCCATCTGCCGGGAACATGGGTTCCGCTTGATCGATCTGCCGGTCAACCTGGGGCTGGCAGGTGCATTCCAGACCGGGCTGCGCTATGCCGCCGAAAACGGGTATGACTGCGCCATGCAGCTGGATGCTGACGGCCAGCACCGACCGGAATATATCGCCGCCATGCTGGAAGAGCTGGAAAGCGGGGCCGACATCGTGATTGGCAGCCGCTTTTTGACGGTAAAAAAGCCCAAAAGCCTGCGCATGCTGGGCAGCTACATCATCAGCTGGTCCATCCGGCTGACCACCGGCCGTGCAATCTGCGACCCCACCAGCGGCATGCGGCTGTTCAACCGCGCCATGGTGGAAGAATTTGCCCAAAATTGAACTATGGCCCAGAGCCGGATACCATCAGTTACCTGATCAAAAACGGCGCTGTGGTACGCGAAGTACAAGTTACGATGGGCGAGCGCGAGGCCGGCCAAAGCTACCTGACCTTTTGGCGCAGCATTGAATATATGGTCAAAATGTCCATCTCCATTTTGCTGATTCAGTGGTTCCGCAAGCGGGACACCGAAACGCCTTACCCGGAAAGGAGCCTGTAAGCCATGTTTGATCAGCCAATTATCCGTGTATGCCTTGTGTTGGGCAGCCTGATCACCGCAACCTATATTCTGCGCCGCGTGCGTTTGGCTAAGGTGCAGATCGAAGATACCATTTTCTGGCTTCTGTTCAGCGGCATTCTGCTGATTTTGGCCATCTTTCCCGGCATTGCCTACTGGGCGGCGTATCTGCTTGGGTTCCAGAGCCCCATCAATTTTGTTTATATCGTCATCATCTTTTTGCTGCTGGCCAAACAGTTTTTTATGTCCATCCGGCTCAGTCAGCTGGACAGCAAGGTGCGCATTTTGACCCAGCGCGTTGCCTTGAACGAAGAAAAGATCGAACGCGAAAAATTAGATTTGTAATCCCCTATCTTGTATGGTATAATATTTTTTATTGATTAATGTGTAACTGAAAACAAAGAAAATGACGCATATTTCGCAAACGCAAGACGATTTAAGGCAAAAGCCGCCGAATCTTTTGTGGATTCCAAGGACTTTTAACGCAAAATCCGGCTGTGTTTGTAGAAACAGGCTATATTTTCGGCTTTTCGGATACAACAACAGCGAAAGAAGGTTGTAAGAGATGGCTTTTACCCCCAGTCTGACCTATAAGGGCCGCCCGCTGGTGCGCTGCGGCAACGATATTTACTATGGTTCTATGCATGACCCCTATGTTGTATACCTGCAGGTGCTGACCACCAAAAAGGAAGGCAATGCGACGTGGCCGATAAGGTTCACATTGTATTGCTTTCCACCGATGAAAGCAAGCCCCTGCCGGCGCGCATTGTGCGCCAGGCCAACAAGGCCGGCGGTTTGTTCAACGCCCTGACCTTTGGCGATATCATGCTGCGCAACCAGCTGAAGAACGAGAAAAAGTAAACAGGAACCCACAATGCCCGGTCCGTTTGGACCGGGCTGTTTTTGTTGTACTTCATCCCTGTGCCGCAGGGCGTTGCTGCCTGACCACGCCGGAGCTTTTACATCATTGAGCATCACAAATTTTTATAATGATATATTGTCTTACGGTTTCGGAACGGTCAAGCATCGTCCCCTACACATCGTTTACAGGTTTATGGCAGCGTTTGCAACTTCGCTGCAAATTACTTTCTTCCCCAATAATCAAAAAATCACCCCTGCGGCCAGAATAATCCGGCCACAGGGGTGATTTTCTATCTGTTATTCTATTTTGTGCACTTAACCGCTTACTCGATGGTCACATCGGTACTTTCGGCTTCTGCATCGGCGGGCATCTCGGCATCGTCGGGCAGAACTTCCACATCGAAAGCTGCACCGCACTCTGCGCAGACGATCTTATCGCTGTCCATCAGGGTGTCTTCATCCACAATGTTGACGGTACCGCAGTTGGGGCAGGTGACTTCATAGCTGGTTTCAAATGCGCCGTCGTCATCCTCGTCCTCATCTTCGTCCTCATCGTCATCGCCGAAGATGCTGTCCACCAGATCATCCATATCTTCATCAATGGCGTCCAGCTCGTCAAAAGCCTGATCCAGGGCATCGTCATGCTCGCTCACAACATCGGCCATCTCTTCCAGCAGGTCCATCATTGCAACAATGATCTTGCCTTCCTGGGTGGTGGGGTCAAACTCCATCCCTTTCATCATACCGCGGATGTAAGCGGCCTTTGCATTCAGATCCATAGCCATAAGGGAAAACCTCCTTCACGCACTGTAAACAGGGTGTTTGTTTTTGCAATTTTTCCAAAAAAGCCGGGACGCGGCAAAAACCACGGCCCGGCCATTTGTTTTAAGATCAGACGCGCTCCATATACTCGCCGGTGCGGGTATCGATGCGGATCTTGTCGCCCTCGTTGATGAACAGGGGCACGCGGATCTCGGCACCAGTCTCAACCTTAGCGGGCTTCAGGGTGTTGGTAGCGGTGTTGCCCTTGAAGCCAGGCTCAGTCTCGGTAACTTCCAGCTCGATGAAGTTGGGGATTTCAACGCTGAAAACCTTGCCCTTGTAAGACAGCAGTTTGCAGATTTCGTTTTCTTTGCAGAACTTGAAGTTTTCCGGCACATCGGCAGCGGCAACGGGGATCTGCTCGTAGGTTTCATTATCCATGAAGTAGTACAGGTCGCCATCCTCGTAAGAGTAGGTAACCTCACGGCGCTCAATGAAAGCCTGGGGGAACTTAGCGGTCGGGTTGTAGCTGGTTTCAACAACGGAACCGGTAATCACGTTCTTGGTCTTAGTGCGCACAAAAGCAGCGCCCTTGCCGGGCTTAACATGCTGGAACTCAACGACCTGAAGGACCTGGCCGTCCTGCTCAAAAGTTACACCGTTACGAAATTCGCCTGCAGAGATCATATAGGAACTCCTCCATAATTTTAGAATCGGGCCTGTTTGAAAAGCGGCCCCGCCGCCCATCAAGCAATGCCATTGCATTGTCATACCTGTAAGTATTTTACCCGAAAAGCGCCAGTATTGCAAGAGGTTAGCGGGATTTTCGGGTGATATTTTGGTTTTTTTCGGCTTTTGTTGGCTGTTTTTGGGCTTTCTCAGCCTTGTTCATACAGTTTTTTCAGCGCCGCCGCATCCTCGGCCTGGGTTCCGGCGGATTCACAGATAATGGTGGGCGCCAGGCCACGGGTTTTCAGCAGCTGCATCAGCGGGGCAGGCGGCGGGCCAAACTCGGTATCCGCAAAAGTCAGGTGGCATTTTTCCCCACCCTTGGTGTAGGCAATGGCGGAATGCGCGTGGAACTTTTTGGCCTGCTCCCCCGGCAAGGCTGCGGCAATGGCATCCAGGATGGCGGCGTAATCTGCCGGGGCGGTCTCATCGTTCAGCTCGGTGCCCTGGCTGCGGGCATACAGGTGGCCAAAATCCACGCAGGGAATCATGCGTTCATCCACACTGCAAAGGGCCAGCACTTCATCCAGCGTGCCCAGCTGGTTCACCTTGCCCATCGTTTCAGGGCAAAGGATACAGTCGCCATAACCGGCTTCATCCACAGCCTGAACGGCGCGGCGCATGGTGTCCAGCGCCTTTTCCAGTGCGGCTTCCCGGCTCTGCTTGCCGCAGCTGCCCGCGTGGAAGATGACCCTGCGGCCGCCCAGTGCCTTGACCAGTGCGCAGCTTTGCAGCAGGTAGTTCACACTGTTCAGCCGCTTGTCCTCCTCCAGGCTGCTCATGCTGATGTAGTACGGCGCATGGACCGAGAAAGTGATGCCTTTTGCATCAAACGCTTCTTTTAAGGCGGCGGCTTTATCCAGCCCCAGGCGCACACCGCGCCCACACTGGTATTCAAACGCCGTCAGCCCAAAGGAAGCCGTATACTCCGCCATGGCCTGCGGGTCAAAGCTGCGGACACGGTAGCTGTCCGAAAGCCCAGCCGTGCCAAAGCGCGGTGCTTCACTCATACAGGCGGCCCCCTTTTTGGTAATACCGGTCCAGCCAGTAGGGTTCAAACCTGCGCTTGAACTGCACACCGCGCTGGTGGTCGCCCCCACGCGGCATGGTATACAGGCAGGGGATGCCGTACAGCCCCGCGGCAAGGCGGTCCGTAAAGATCTGGTCGCCCACCATGGCCATCTGATTTTTGCGAACGCCAAGGCGGCGGCGGGCAACGGCCAGGCCGACCGGCAGCGGCTTGCAGGCCAGCGGCACCCAAGCCAGGCCCACACGGTCCGCAAAGGGGCGCACGCGGGCGGCGGTATTGTTGGAAACAATCGTCAATCGCACACCCGCGGCACGCATAGTATCCAGCCATTGCTGCACGGTGGCATCCAGCTGCTGGCTGCCATCCCCCGTCAAGGTATTATCCACATCCAGCACCAGGGCGGTGATACCGTGCTGGCGCAGGAACTCCGGCGTGATGGCCTCAATGGCACGGAAAATATATTCAGGGGTAAGAAGCATAGACAAACTACCTTATTATAAGCGCGGGGCAGCGGGCAAGCGCCACCCCGGTTTTAGGCAATACCGCATAATTCTAAGTGCCGATACGGCGAGCGAGGTGCGGCAGATGCTAAGCCAAAAGCACAGATAATACTTTGTGTATTATCGAGCATTTTGGCAACGCAGATGCCGTGCCGCAGCCGCCGGAGCGGTGCTTAAGCCGTCAGGCGGGAATTGTGCGGTGTTGCCTTAGATATAAAGAAAGAACAGGCCCGCATCTCTGCGAACCTGTTCTGCCGTTCCTTTGGGTAAACACGGTTATCGAAAACGGCGGCATAGCCGCTGCGATGGCTCCGGATTACTTAAACTTGCGCTTGCGGGCGGCTTCGGACTTCTTCTTGCGACGCACAGACGGCTTCTCATAAGCCTCGCGCTTGCGCACCTCAGCAAGAACACCGCTGCGGGCAGTGCTGCGCTTGAAACGGCGCAGGGCGCTCTCAAGGGATTCGCCCTCTTTGACACGGATCTCCGACATCTTTTCCCTCCCTTGGTCTGAGACAGGAGTTTGCCGGTCAATCAAAATTACAATCAACCAGTAACTGAAATTATACTATACTTTATAGGCTCCTGTCAACCACGATTTTACGCGTTCTGGCCCACTTTTTGAAATTTCATAAAAAGTTCAGTTTTTTGCCCTCATATGCGGGGTATGGGCAATAGTTTATACAAAATAATAAATAATAATGAATAAAGAATAATGCTGGTGCGCCGCCCGCAGCGGCGCAAATAAAATAGGTTGGCTGCTCTGGCTGGAATGCTTTTTGCCGGAGCAACTGACTTGGTTAAAATGTGACGCCGTGGGCGGCACACATCCATTATTCATTATTCTTTCTTCTTTTTCTTTACCCAAACTTTATGCCAACCCCAATGCGTGCAGCCCCAGCAAAGCGCCGTAAATCACCGGCTGGTGCAGCATATAAATCAGCAGCGTGCGGCTGCCCACGGCGCACAGGGGGCGCAGGGCTTTGGGCGGCAGGCCGGGCTGCGCGGTGCAGCGGGCGCGGAACCACCGCGCAAAAAAAGTACCCCACCCAATACAAAAACACCCACGGCAAAAGCGGGAAATAATCCGATGAGGAAAACACCGTCAGATCTGGCAGACCCAGCCAGAAAAGATTCGGCTTGTACCAGGCGGCGGGTAGGGCCGCCAGGTGCGTTCCCTCAAACCCCAGCCAGCCCTGCGGCAACTGGTTCAGCAGGGCAAACAGCACCGCGCTGCCCGTAACCCCTGCCAGCGGGGGCAGCTTTTCCAGCGCGGGGTGCAGCAGACAGGTCAGCAGGGCCGCACAGCCCAGCAGGTGCAGCACGCCGAACCAGATGACTTCCTCCGGCATGGCAACGGCGGTTGCCACGGTCAGCACCACCGCGCAGGCCGCCGTGAGCAGGCCGTTCTTGAGCGGGCGGCGGGATAGGGTAAAGCTGTAACCCGAAAGCAGAATAAAGCTCCAGCAGATATACTGCTGCCACACATGGCAGTGCGTGGACCAGATATCGTACCAGCCGCTGGCATGGCCAAAAATATACACCCAGTCATACATGGCATGGTAAACCAGCATATTCAGCAGCGCCAGCCCGCGCAGGGCATCGATCTGCCAAAAGCGCTGCCCGGCTGCCGCACGCAACAACTGTTGTTCGGTTTGCATCGCGTTCTCCTTCCCTGCCCTGTGCCAATATGCAAAGGGCTGATGTCACTTTACCATACTTGGCATAGCAAATGCAAGGTGCCCTTGCAAAATGACCGAAAATGCGCTAAAATCTTTGGTGAAATATAACAAAGGAGGGGTCCGTTATGCCCGATATCCGTCTTGTTGCATTGGATCTGGACGGCACCGTATTCAATGATGAAAAAGAGATCACACCCCGCACGCTGGAAGCCATCCGCGCTGCCATTGCCAAAGGGGTTGATGTCATCCCCGCAACGGGGCGTGTGGCATCGGGTGTGCCGGAAGCGTTTTTGCGCATTCCCGGCGTGCGGTATGCCCTGACTTCCAACGGGGCCAGCGTGGTGGAGCTTTCCACCGGCAAACCGCTGGTCAACCTGCCGTTTGATGCTGCCCTTGCCAGCGACATTTATGATATCGTGGCCGCAACGGGCGGTGCCATGGGCATTTTTATCGGCGGCAAAGCCTACACCGATTATTTTGGTGCCAATGACGGCCTTGCCTGATGCCCCCTGCCCTGCGCCGCTACCTGCGCGACAGCCGCATTGTGGTGGATGACATGCACGCAGTGTTCGCCGCCCACCCGCACGAGGTGGAAAAATTCAGCATCACCTATCGGGACAATGCCGCCCGCGATGCCGCCTGGCAGGCTGTTGCCAGCCGGTTTAATGTTGAGATTACTTCCAGCATTCCCAACAACATGGAGATCAACGCCCCCGGCGTGACCAAGGGCAGCGGATTAAAAACACTGGCCGATACCCTGGGCCTGGCGATGAACCAGGTGATGGCCTGCGGCGATTCCGGCAACGACCTTGCCATGATCCAGGCCGCCGGGTACGGCATTGCGATGGGCAACGCCACACCGGATGTTCTGGCCGCCGCCCGCTATGTAACGGACGACAACAACCATGACGGCGTTGCCAAGGCCATTGAAACCTATGTGTTGAAGGATAACCCCCTATGCCAAATATCGTTGACCGCTTTGGCCAGCTGGTGGATGACGCCATTCCCAAGCCGGAGCTTGCCCGCCAGTTGCTGCTGTTGGGCTACCGCGCCAAGGATGTGCAGCTGCTGCTTGCCCCGGAAAAAGAGCTCACCCCCGCGCGGCAGTATGCGGCACAGATCGCCATGGACGCCATGATTGCGCCCCTGGCCCACCCGCAGCGGGCGGCGCTGGTCAATATCTTTATGCCCTGTGAACTGCTGCACGCCTTCCACCTGCTGCCGATGTTTGCCGAAGCCACCGCCTGTTATCTGAACGGTGCTGCAGCCGAGCGCGGCTTTATCCATTATGCCGAGAGCGCAGGCATCAGCCCCACGCTGTGCAGCTACCACAAAGCTTTGCTGGGCATGGGGCTTTCCGGCACGGCGGGCAAGCCGCTGTTCACTGCCTGCACTTCCATTGCCTGCGATGCCAACAACCTGACCTTCCGGCGGCTGGCGCAGCATTACGGCATCCCCCACTTTTATCTGGATGTGCCCTATGACCACGACGAGTACGCTGTGGCCGAAGTTTCCGACCGCCTGCGAGAGTTCGCCGCCTTTTTGGAGGATGCGACCCACCAGAAGCTGGACGAAGCGGCCCTGCAGCAGGCAGTCGCCCACAGCGGCCGCACGCTGGAACTATTGCAGCAGGCACAGGCCGCCAAGGCCGGGCGGAACCTGCACAACGATGTCACCTCCGAATTTTACGAAGTGTTTGTGACCCACACCATGCTGGGCACCCCGCAGGCTGAACAGTACGCCCGCAAGCTGCTGGCGGATATCGAGGCCAGCCCCATGGGTGGCGGCACCCGGCTGCTGTGGGCGCACGCCGTGCCGTTTTATCAGCGCCCGTGCGGGAGCGGCTGAATTTCTCGGCAGAAAACCAGCTTATTACCTGCGATATGAACGCCGATACCTTAGGCTGCTATATGGACCCGGACAAACCGTTTGAGAGCATGGCCGCGCGGCTGGTGAACAACATCTTTAACGGCAGCGCCCAGCACCGCATCCAGCGCGCGCTGGAGCTGTGCCGCATGCAGCAGATCGACGGGGTGGTCTACTTCTGCCAATGGGGCTGCAAGCAGACGATGGGGGCCGCACAGCTGTTCAAGAGCGCACTGGAAGCCGAGGGTTACCCGGTGCTGCTGCTGGACGGCGATGGCTGCGACCGCGCCAACACGATGGACGGCCAGACCGCCACCCGGCTGGATGCTTTCCTGGAGATGCTGCACAGCAAACAGGAGGCGCTGGTATGAGCAAAACGATTTATTATGCCTGCAAATACGCCCCGCTGGAGCTGTTTGCCGGGTATGGGGCCACCTTCTCGGCGCTGGATCCGCTGGCGGAAAGTTTTTCCTGCGCGGAGCGCTGCGCCCACGCCAACCTGTGCGGTTACGCCAAGGCTGTGCTGGAACAGGTGGAGCAATCCGGCATCCGGGCTTTGGTGCTGACCAACTGCTGCTGCGATGCCATGCTGCGCGTTACGATGTGCTGGCTGCCAGTGGTAAGATGGAATTTTTGCAGCTGCTGCCCGTTCCCCACCAGAGTACCCCGGCCACCCGCGCGCTTTGCGCGGGACCTGCGCAGGCTGGCGGACGCCCTGCAGCGGTACACCGGGCAGGAATTCGACGCCCAGCGCGCCCACGCCTTTTTTTGTGCACAAACCACACGCCGAGGGTCCGCATCTGACCCTGCTGGGTGCCCATGGCGGCAGCGTGCTGTATGATACCGTGCAGAAAGCCTTTGCCCTGCCCGTGGTGGATGCTACCTGCACCGGCAACCGTGAGCTTGCCGATGTTGCCCCCGCCGCACTGGAGGACTTTTTGCCCGGTTACGCCGCCGCCCTGCTGGGCCAGATGCCCTGCATGCGGATGGATGCCCCGGTCAGTGAGCGCGCCGCCCTGGTGGACGGCCAGACCGTTGGCATTGTGTACCACACCGTGCAGTTCTGTGATTATTACGCCCCCGGCCTGACCGCGCCGGAGCAGTTCCATCTGCCGGTATTAAAAATTGAAACCGACTGTTCCCGCCAGACCTTTACCAGCGGCGGCGGGCAGCTGAGCACCCGCCTGGGCGCATTTGCCGAAAGCCTGAACGCCGTTCCCGATACCGAAAACAAGGAGGCCCCCGCCATGAACACCAACGCACAATATGCCGCCGGCATCGACAGCGGCTCTGCCAGCACCGATGCGTGATCCTGGATCGCAGCGGAAAGATCTGCGGCTGGGCCATTGTGCCCACCGGCGCCGGGGCTGCAACCGCGCCCGCCAGGCACTGGAACAGGCCCTGACGATGGCAGGCATTGCCGAAAGCGACCTGGGTTCCAAGGTATACACCGGCTACGGGCGCGAGTTCCTGGGCGATGACGGCGCAGCCGTGACCGAGATCACCTGCCATGCCCGCGGGGCTCATCATCTGGACCCCGCCGTGCGCACCGTGATCGACATTGGCGGGCAGGATTCCAAGGTGATCCGCCTGAGCGAAAGCGGCGCTGTTGAAACCTTTGCGATGAACGACAAATGCGCCGCCGGTACCGGCCGTTTTTGGAGATGATGGCCCGCACCCTGCAGATGAAGCTGCCGGAGATGAGCGAGCTTGGCCTGGACTGGCACAACGATGTGACCATTTCCAGCATGTGTACCGTATTTGCGGAAAGTGAGGTCGTCAGCCTGATTGCCCGCAGCACCGCACCGGCGGATATCATCCACGGCCTGAACAAATCTGTTGCGGGCAAAACCGCTGCCCTGGCCCGCCGCACCGGCGGCGTGGCCCCCTTTATGATGACAGGCGGTGTAGCCCGCAACCGCGGCGTGTGAAAGAGCTGGAAACCGCCCTGAAAGCCCCGGTGGAGGTCAGCGAGTACAGCCAACTGTGCGGCAGCCTGGGCGCAGCGCTGTTTGCGCTGGAAAAAATGGGCGTGAAGCTGTAAAACCTCCGGTGCGCAAAGTACTTGCTTTAAGTCGTACTTTCGTGTACACTAGGGTGTATCATATTAAGGCAACACCGCATAATTCTAAGTGCCGATACGGCGAGCGAGGTGCGGCAGTTGCTAAGCCAAAAGCACAGATAATACTGGATGCTGCAAAGGTGAGCGCCGCCAGTGGCGGAAACAGCGAACCGAAGCAGGGGCAGCGGTCGCAGAGTGCGAGGGGCTTTTGCCCCCGAAGCACGATGCGGGTACCGCAACCAGACATTATCGAGCATTTTGGCAACGCAGATGCCGTGCCGCAGCTGCCGGAGCGGTGCTTAAGCCGCAAGGCGGGAATTGTGCGGTGTTGCCTTAGTTCTTTTCAACAATCAGCATACGCATGGCGTTCAGCACGGCAAGAATCATAACGCCAACGTCGGCAAAGACGGCCCACCACATATTGGCAATGCCAAAGGCTCCCAACAGCAGGAAGATGGCTTTGACGGCAAGGGCGAATACAATGTTCTGGTACACAATGCGCATGCACTTGCGGGAAATCTTCATAGCCAGGCTGATCTTGGCCGGGTCGTCATCCATCAGAACAACGTCAGCGGCCTCAATAGCAGCGTCACTTCCCATGGCGCCCATCGCGATGCCGACATCGGCGCGCATCAACACGGGGGCGTCGTTGATGCCATCACCGGCAAAGGTCAGAATATCGTTCTTGCCCTTGGTGGCCAGCAGCTCTTCTACGCGGTTGACTTTATCGGCGGGCAGCAGCTGGGCATGGTATTCATCCAGACCCAGCTGGCCGCTGATCTCGCTGGCAACGGCTTCACTGTCGCCGGTCAGCATGATGGTACGCACGCCCTGGGCTTTCAGGGCGGCAATGGCCTGCTTGGAGTGTTCCTTCACTTCGTCCGCAATCAGAACAGAGCCAAGGAACTGGCCGTCACGCGCCACATAAACCACAGTACCGGTGCCGGTATTTTTGGTGTAGGTAATCTTGCTGTCGTCCATCATGCGGGCGTTGCCTGCCAGCACCACATGGCCGTCCACCATAGTGCGGACACCGTGACCAGCAATTTCCTGAGCATCGGTCGCACGGCGGGCATCCAGCTCGCCGCAGGCTTCGCGCAGACTCTTGCTGATGGGATGGCTGGAAAAGCTTTCGGCCAAAGCAGCCTGTTCCAGCAACTCTTTTTCGGTGCAGCCGTTGGCCGGGCTGACCTGGCTGACGGCAAAAACGCCCCTGGTCAGGGTGCCGGTTTTATCAAACACAGCAATGGAGGTGTTGGCAAGTGCTTCCAGATAGTTACCGCCCTTGATGAGGATGCCGCAGCGGGAAGCGCCGCCGATGCCGCCGAAGAAGCTCAGAGGAATGCTGATGACCAGCGCGCAGGGACAGCTGATAACCAGGAAGGTGAGCGCACGGCTGATCCAGGTCAGCCAGCCGCCGCCCAGCACCAGCGGTGGTAAAATGGCAAGTACCAAAGCGCCGATGCAGACGGCGGGGGTGTAATAATGGGCAAACTTGGTAATAAAGTTTTCAGCGCGGGCCTTTTTTTTTTTCAGGCTGGAATTTTCCACCATGTCCAGGATCTTGGCAACGGTGGATTCACCGTACAGCTTGGTGGTGCGCAGCTTCAGCAGGCCGTCGCCGTTCACGCAGCCGCTGATGATCTCGCTGCCGGGATGCACAAAGCGAGGCTTGCTTTCGCCGGTAAGGGCGGCGGTGTTCAGCGTGCTTTCGCCAGAAATGACCTCGCCGTCAATGGGAACTTTCTCGCCGGGGCGCACGACCAGCACAGAGCCGATGGGCACATCGTCGGGATCAACGGTACTTACCGTGCCGTCGGCAGTTTCCAGGTTGGCGCTGTCGGGGCGGATATCCATCAAATCGCTGATGCTCTTGCGGCTTTTGCCGACGGCGTAACTCTGGAACAGTTCGCCAATCTGGTAGAACAGCATAACGGCAACGCTCTCACTGAACTCACCCAGGCAGAGCGCTCCCACAGTGGCAACGGCCATCAAAAAAGTTTTCGTCAAAAACTTCGCCGTGAACAATGCCCAGCACAGCTTTGCGCAGCACATCGTGGCCAATGATGAAGTACGGCACCAGGAAGAGCACCAGCTCCAGATACCAGGGTATAGCCACCAGTTTGGAAGCCAGAATAATGGCCAGATACAGCACCGCTGAAATAATGATACGTTTCAGCGTCTTTTTCTGCTTCTTTGTCATAAGATAAGACCTCTCTTTTGGGTGTTCGTCAGGAAAAAAGGGGCAAAAATAAGGGCGGTTGGAAACCGCCCTGAGCGTGTCACAAAAGCTCCACGCTACAAAGGTGGGGTTCGCCGCAGTGTGGCTGCGCCACGCTCCTGCACCCCTCCTTTGGAACCACCCTGCCGCAAAGAAGCATCTTCTCATGCCTGGACGCACTCGGATCTGCTTTTTTGCTTGCAAGGTATTCCAAGCGTCGGCACATGTCCGCCGCTTGGAATGGATTCCGAAACTTTCAGGCGGTTGGAAACCGTCCGAAAATGCTGATGCAAGGAGCTTACAGCTCGATCTCAAAGTCCGGCTCAACACGCTTGGCGGTCTTAACAACATCCTTCAGCACGGCATCGAACTTATCATCATCGACATCCAGAACCATCTTTGGGCCATAAAGCTGACGGAAGCGCTGTTCACGCCGGGCAGCTTTTTAACGGCATCTTCAATTTTTGGCGGCGCAGTTTGCACAATCAACTTCGATTTTGAATTTCTTCTGCATGATAATATCTCCTTTGGTTTTATGATCAATATTTTTTGAAAAGTAAGGGGTAACAAGAGTTGGGGGCGTTTTTATTCCTCCACATGCTCCATGCCAAGCGCAATCATGCTGCGCACATGATCATCATCTAGGGAATAGAACACCGTTTTTCCGTTCCCGCCGGAACTTGACCAGCTTGCTGGCTTTCAGCAGCCGCAGCTGGTGGCTGACGGCGCTTTGGGAAACATCCAGCAGCTGGGCCAAATCGCCTACACACAGCTCGCTCTCAAACAGCGCGTACAGGATCTTGATGCGGGTGGTATCCCCAAACACACGGAATAGCTCCGAAAGGTCATAAAGAACCTCGTCGTCCGGCAGATCGCTGCGCAGCCTGGCAACGATATCCGGCGCACCGTGGCAGTCTGGGGTCACATACCGGAACATCAGGCAGGGCGTTTGGCTAAGCCATCCGGTGCTGTGGCGGGCTGCGGGAACTTTTTTTTGGTATCAGGCATTGGGAGTATCACCTCGGTATCACACATTTTTATCATATGAATGATTGCTCATATGTTGACATTATAATACTGCCAACAGGGGCGTTTGTCAATAAGGGAAGGCAAAAAATATCGGGAAATTTTTTTATGGAAGGAGAGGGGCCGGGGGTGGGGGATGAGAAAGAATAATGAATAAATAATAAAGAATCATGTCGGTGGGCCGCGGCGCAAATACTCTCCTGCAAAATGAGTCAACCGTGAGCATGGAAACCTCCGAAACAACAAAAAAAGCCGCGCGTCCACCCCCACTACAATGGGCAAAACGCGCGGCACAAATTTATTTTGTTGGTGCTATATTAGGTAAAGCAAACAGGCGTAACTCTGCCCAGCCGATTACTTCTCATCCTCATCCCACGTGCGGTCACTGATGATGTAGCGGGGGCGGCGCTTGGTTTCCATGTAGATCTTGCCGATGTACTCGCCGATCACGCCCAGGCAGATCAGCTGTACGCCGGAAACAAAGCAGATGATGCTGGTCATGCTGGCCCAGCCGGATACGGTGGCACCCAGCAGCGCTTCCACAATGGCCCAGATCACGCCGATAAAGCTGATGAGCGCCACAATAACGCCAAACCCGGTAATGAACCGGATGGGCTTGACGGAAAGGCTGGTGATGCCGTCAAACGCAAGGGACAGCATTTTGGACAGGGGATAGTGGCTTTCACCCGCAATGCGCTCGTGGCGCTCGTAAGCAACGCTGGTGGATTTAAAGCCCACCAGCGGCACCATGCCGCGCAGGAACAGGTTGACCTCCTTGAAATTGGCAAACTCATGCAGCACGCGGGCGCTCATCAGGCGGTAGTCCGCGTGGTTGTAAACAACCTCGGCCCCCATGGCGTTCAGCAGCTTGTAGAAACTTTCTGCCGTAAAGCGCTTGAAGAAGGTATCCGTATCGCGCTTGGAGCGCACGCCGTACACAACTTCGCAGCCATCGTTCACATAGGCATCTACCATGGCGTCCATGGCGTTGATATCGTCCTGACCGTCGCAGTCAATGGAGATGGTGATATCGCACTTGTCCTTGGCTTCCATCAAACCGGCCAGCACTGCGTTCTGGTGACCGCGGTTGCGGCTCTGGCTGATGCCGATGTAGTGCTTGTCGCTCTTGGCCAGGTCGCAGATGATGGACCAGGTTTTGTCCTTGGAGCCATCGTTGACAAACAGCACGCGGCTGTCATCGCTGATTTTACCGGCGGCAACCAGGTCGGTGATTTTTTTCAAAAACAGCTTGCTGGTAATGGGCAGAACCTCCTGCTCGTTATAGCAGGGGATCACGATGTACAGGATCGGATTTTCGCGGGTAGCCTTCATGGTTTACAGCACCTCTTTTTGCTTTTTCTGCTGCGCCGCCCGGCCAGCAGGTAAATTGCCGTCAGCAGAATGCTAATGGCGCTGACCCCGATCCCGCACCAGAGCGGGGTGGGGGAATAGTGGAAACGAATACAGTTTTTACCGGCATTCACCTTGACGGCCATCAGGCCGTTGATGTTCAGGATCTCTGCAGATTCGCCGTTGACCGTGGCGCTCCACGCCTTGTCATAGGGAACACTGAAAAATGCGTACTGCTCGCTGCCGGATGTGATTTCGGAATAAAAATAGTCTGTGCCATAATCAAACACATCGGTGCAGGCTTCGCGGCGCTTGTCCATGTCGGCATACTTGTTTTCCTGGCTGATCTTACCATCCAGCGCGGCATCATAGTGGCGCAGTATGGTGGAAACCGTGGCTTCGTCCTCGTCTGCCACCACAAGGGTCTTTAACATGGAGTGGGCGCGCTCGGCGGGGTCAATCTCGTCAAACTCACTGCGGGTCATGTAGGTATCATAGCAGAAGCCGATGGGCAGGGCGTGGGAATCCTGATAGACGTTGATCTGCTCGTGACCGTTGGAAAAACTGGTGTAGATTTCATCCGGCCAGTCGGAGTTGTTGCGGATATAATACCCAACGGAAAGCAGCTCGTTGGTGCCCTCCGGCCCGGCGGGGGTAATGGCGTGGCGCTCGTCCCCCAGGGCATCATACAGTGTAAAGATGGAGGGGGAAAGCGTGCTCAAAAAGGAGGTACGGTCCGGCAGGTAAGCCGCCATGCCGCGGTTGGAATACGGCTCCCAGAAATAATAGCGGTAGGGCAGGGCATCAGGCAGGCCGTCGCCGCTGTGGATAACGTCACCATAAATTTCTGTGGTGGTCAGGCCGATCGTCTGGGTGTAGGCACGCTGATAGGTGCCCACGGTAAAACCGGTGGTCAGTGCAGCAACCAGAGCAGTGCAGGCCGTCAGGGCAGCCATGGGGCGGCGCAGGCGCAGCCGCCGCACCCCGCCCAGGGCAGCAAACAGCAGAACCACGCCGCCGATGGCAATCAATGTCAACACAACCAGCCAGTATTTGCGGTACACTATGGTATCACGCTTGACGTACAGATACAGCGTGATGGCGGCGATGACTGCAGCCGAAATACCGCAGCCCGCACGCCAAGGGTAGTCCTGCAGATGGTCCAGCACCTTGACGGTGGCCAGCACCAGCAGGAACACCAGCATGTAATACCAGCGGCGGTACGGCTCGCTGGTGAACATGACGAACAGACTGTTGCTGACCGGGCTGGCTGCTACAAGGAACAGCCCCACCAGCAGCACATGCAGCCAGTCCCACTTCCAGCGCAGCAGATAAGCCAGAACCAGGCAGACGCCTACCAAGGGCAGGTACGCCGCGATGGAATACCAGTATCATGCACACAGCGGAAAAATTGAACATATTCTCCGCCGGGAAGAAGAGCGCCCGCAGCATTTGCAGGTAATTGGGCCAGTCAAAGGTCAGTTGGCTCAAGCTGATGTGATCCGATACGCGGGGATTATTGAGCACCGCCGCAATGGAGGGGATGAACAGTACCCCCGCCATGCCGACGCCCAGACAGCCTTCCAGGATGCAGGCCGGAATTTTGCGGGCATTTTTGCGCAGATCCGCCCCAGGGCGTGCGTCCTCGCCGCCAAAAAGATACCGCGTAATATAGTAAAACACCAGGAAGAAAAACTTCCCCGATAAAAAAGTAATAGTTGACCAGCGCGTTGATGGCAACGGCAAACAGGAACGGAGCTTTTTTGCCCTCCTGCATGCGTTTGTCCAGCCCCAGCATCAAAAGCGGGAACAGGGCAATCACATCATGGAAGTGATAGAACACCACGTTGATGCAGGAAAAACCGGAAAATGCATACAACACACTGCCAAGCAGGGCGCTTTTCTCGCTGGCACTGCGGCGGAAGTAGGCAAACGAGGTCAGCCCGGCAACAGCATATTTGAGCATATAAATCCAGCCGACCAGATAGGGAAACGCGCTGGCGGGGAAGAGAAAGCTCAGCCAGAAAAAACGGGCTGCCAAGGGTGTAAAAGCTGAACGAGGATACAAAGTCCGAACCAATATCAATGCGCCAGTTCCACAGCACCTCGCCGCTTTTGATGGCGTTGTTGCACAGCATGTTGTAGGAGAGCTGTTCTGCGTCAAAATCCGCCGCAACCAACAGCAGGCCGCCGTCCCGTATCATGTAGGGCAGCAGTGCAGCCGCGGCAATGGCAAAGTTCAGCACAAAAGCCAGCAGCAGCCACCGGCGCGGGAAACGGTTTTGCAGTGTTTGTTTCATGTAGCAGCCTCGCGGCATCAGCCCTGACCGTTAGAAAGTTCGATCCCGCGGGTGGGCATGTTTGCCAGATTGTTCAGGGTAGAGTTGTATTTTTCACTCAGGGATTCCATAGCCCAGTCAGTGCAGTCCATAAAGGTATTGTCAAAAATATCATTCATGAACGCATCTTCGCCCATAAACACCCCGGCGTAATGTCCGCCGGAAATGGTGTTGCGGGCAATGATGTTCTCATAGCAGGGGGTAAAATCCAGGCCCTGCACGGCTTCATCCGCGTTCAGGTCAGTGCTGAGCTCAATACCAAAGAAGTGGAAGGTATCGCTGGCACCCCGGTTGTGTCAATGATCTGGTTGCACAGAATGGTGTTGCTGAACGCCGAGCGCACAGCCTTGATGCCGGAACCGTAATTGTCCCGCACAATGTTGCCGTAAATGGTGTTGTAGGCGGTGTTATCCAGCGAGATGCCGGGCAGCTTGGCGGGGGAGGAACCATCCGCCATGCGGCCCTGATCCAGAATAAAGTCAGCTTCCAGATCCTCATCACTCATGCGGTTGCGGCCGCCGTTCTGGCGGATCTCACATCCGGTAATGTAGTTGCCGAAGGAGCCGTAATCCAGGCACATGCCCTCTTTTTCGTTCTTGTAGATCGTGTTCTCTACATAATAGTTCAGGTAGCCGCTTTCCGAATAAATGCCGGAGGATGGTTCTGCGCAACCGTGTTGCCGCGCACAACCAGCTGATGGGGAGACTGTAAAATATCGTACAGCATTTCATCCGGGAACGGATTGTAGGCGGTTTCAATGTCCTCAATGGGCATGGAGCAGAGCACCAGCCCGGCGGTCAGGTTGCGGGCACCAGAGTTATTTTCAATGCGGTTGCCCTCGATCACGCCATTGCTGATCTCGCCGTTCAGGAAGATGGCACCATTCTGGTTTTCATGGATGCTGTTATTGACCAGTGCAAAGCCGGTGTTCTCCCCCATAACGCAAAGGCCCTTGAGGGAAACATTGCTGATGTCAAGGTCAGCCAGATAGAAACTGCTGGAATTCTTGACATAGACACCGTAATTGCACCCGCCGTTGATGACAAAGCCGGTCACGGCGGTATTTTCCGCCTGGTCCAGAACAATGGCTTTGTCCAGCGTTTCATTGCCGGGGGTCAGCACTGCGCCGTTGCCGTGCAGGATCGTACCAGTGGGTACCACCAGGGTGGCATCCATCACCAGAGCAGGGGAGATGACCTCCACCGTGCTGCCGGGGTTGGCTGCCAGAAAGTCATTCAGTTCTGCCAGGCTGGAACCGGTAAAATTCACAGCCTGGGCGGTTTCGGCGGTGGCCAGGGGAGCCAGCCGGGTCATGACAGAGTTATTACAGGTTTTTCCAGTTGGGCCTCCGGGGTATCAAAGGTGGCAGGGTCAATACCGAGGGTCTGAATGCGCTGGATGACCTGCAAAGGGGCAATCAGGCTTTCGGTGTCGGACTGGGTCATCCGCTCCAAAGCGGGCAGGGCATAGCGCTCGGTCAGGCTCTGGCTGTCGGTATCCAGCAGGGAAACATATTCCTCTGCGCCGGGATCCGCAAAATCCACAACCTGCCCGGTACCGGCCAGCACGCAGCTGATGGGCTCCGGCTCAGCGGTAGCCTGTGGTTCTGCGCTGGGGGCCAGGCTGAAAATCACATGCGGGGCAGGGGTCAGCTTGACCCCGACCACACCGATCACGGTGGCAGCAGCAATGCCCGCAATGGTAAGAACAAACGAATTTGCCTCTTTTTTGGCCATAAGTGTAAGATTCCTTTCCAGGGAAAACCGGGGATAGGCCCGGTAAAATTACTTGTCCAGGTTCAGATACTTTTTCCAGAAGTCCAGACTGCGCACTTCGCCGCAGCGCTCGCGGTAGCTCTGGGCGGCAGCGTCAAACTGGGTATCGATCTCCTTCATGCAGGCTTTCATCTCGCGCACGCAGCGGCTGTATTCTTCCTTGCTGCGCTCGGTCACAAAGCCTTTCTGGGAGTTGGAATCATAGTTCAGCACCTTCTGCACGCGGTAAGCATTGTAGGCGGTCATGTGCATCATGCTCACAACGGTGTTTTCGCGGGTGGGGGGCACCAGCCAGCCGTTGCGGGTCAGCTTGACCTTGAGGTTTTTCAGCTTGCCCTTGTTTTTTTCTTCCTCTTTGGTGGCGTACAGGTAGCGGGAATAATCAAACGGAACATCCAGCTGGTCCACCGGCTGGGCCTTGTAGCCATATGCCATAATCTCTTTGTGCAGGGCTTCGGCATCGGTCTGTTCCAGCCAGTCAATGCCTTTCAAAAAGTCGCGCACGCCGCGGATCAGCAGGTCAGCATTCTTATAGCGGTAGCGGTTCACTTCGCCCATCACCTGGCTGCGCAGGTCGGCTTTCAGGGCGTTGGCATCATAGCGGGGCAGTGCATGCTGTTGTCGATGCACTGGTTGCGCAGGATGTAGTAGTACATCGAGGAAGATACTTGCTCTCAAACGGCTCATGCCATACGCAGATACCGTTCAGGGTGACCAGGCGTTTGCAGTTGCGTAGGCCGTATTCAATGTCATCGCCGCGGATAAAGATGGGCATGGGCAGGTTGTCCGGCCGCACAACGGCAATGGGGATGCAGCAGTACCACCAGGCGTTATACTCATGGCGTTCTTCCAGCTCATTGGCAACGCACAGGTCAACCTTGGTCAGATCAAAGTTGGCTTTGTGGCTGATCAACTGGCCCTGGTTCCAGGCGGCGCCGTTTTCTACCTGAATGTTAGGGCGGTCCAGCCGCAGCATGGCACCGCCGACAAATACATCCGCATATTCCGGCTTGCGCAGGCTCAGCAGGGTGTAGGTGCGCAGCAGCACATCGGTATCCAGCACAATGTCATCATCCATGACCAGTACATGGGTAACGCCTGCGCCATTTTCGTTGGCTTTCAGGATCTCGATCATGCCGCGGGTAAAGCCGCCGGCACCGCCCACATTGGCGTTGGGCACAACATGCACGGTATCGCTGTTCAGCTTATCGTAATCCAGCGTCTGGCCGTTATCGGAAACAAACACTTCCAGGTGGTTGTGCAGCGGGCTGGCGGCGTTTTCCAAAATATCGCTGCGCATGCGGGCAATGTTGCCCATAACGAACGGCTCCCGGCGGAAGGTGCAGATATCCACGCCGATTTTGACGGGCTGCACATCCTTTTCAGCGGCATCGCACTCATAAGCGCCGCCGCAATAGGCGGCATTGCCGCTCAGGGCCTGCAGCTCAAAAAACAGCATGCCGTCAGCGCCCTTGGGAAAATCGAAGCAGAATTCCTGCACGGAATCCGCCTGCACTACTTTTTCGGCCAGCACGGTGCGCACGCTCTGGCTGTTGATGAAATGGCGGCTGCACAGCACAACGCGCAGCTTGCCGCTCAGTTTCAGCCGCAGCGAAAAATTCTGCGCGGCGGTGTAGCGGCGCCATTTGTCTGCGCTGACGCTGTTAAAGTAGGTATCAAAGCAGACGCGTTCGCCCTGCTCAATGCGCAGGATATCCCCCTCATCGCGGAAGCTGGGGGCTTTCATACGGTAATACAGTCGGTCCTCAGTGCATATGCCCACGCGGGGCCAAAGCAGCTTTTGCAGCAGCATACGGTATTCTCCTTTCACTTTTTGCCTTATCATATCCGGCAAAGCATTCAAGTATCCGGCACAGCATTATAAAAATGCCGCCGTTGGATTGTTTTCCGCGCGCCCATGCGCTCAATGTGCGGTAGGGCAGGTACGCCCGGCCCGCAGCAGACGGGTGTTTTTGTTGGTCATCATGGCAGCGATGTGTGGGTAAGTCTGGCACAGCATCTCGTCATACCGGCGCAGGGCCAGGCCGGTTTCACGGTCGGGGGGAAAGCGCAGGTACAGCTCAATCAGGTACTGCGCCACATCCCGCGCCCGCTGCACCAGCAGCAGGTCCCGCCCGGCGGGGGCAGGCTGTGCGGCCAGCGGTTCGGCAACATCCAACAGAATGCGCGCTACGCGGATGTAATCCTGCGTGTGGGCGCGGTAGCTGGCCATGCTCACGCTCTGGCCATCCCGCCCCAGGCGGTACTGGTACAGAACCACCGGCACAAAGCAGATGGTCTGCGCCGCAGCCATGCCAACAAACGTATAGCCCATATCCGTGTAGCTGCAATGCTCCGGCATGGGGCGCCATGCGGCGCGCAGAGTTTTGGTGCAGAGGGTCAGCGCGTGCATCTCCATGCACAAATCAGGTGTGGCCTGCTGCACTTCACCCACAGCATACACACGGTTTGTATCAAATTTGCAGCAGACATCAAAGGCCTTTCCGCTGCCGTTTTCCTGCACGGTGCGGTAGTTGGTGTATACCGCATCCGCTGTGCAGTTTTGCAGGCGGCGCAAAAGGGTCTGCAAAGCATTGGTGTCAAACCAGTCATCGCAGTCCAGCGTGCGAAAGTACCGCCCGGAGGCCAGCTCTACCGCGGTATTCAGCGTGGAGCCGTACCCGCCGTTCACCTTGCTCACCAGCCGGAAACTGCCGGGGTGTGCCTGCACAAAGGCCTGCGCCAGCGCGGCGGTGCCATCGGTGGAGCCATCATCAATAATGATCACATCCAGCAGCGCCTGCAGGCTTCATCCGCCACCAGGCAGGATTCAAGCGCTTTTTGCAGCGTGGCAGCGCCGTTATAGGCGGCAACCGAAACCGTCAGCAGCTTTTCCATCAGGTTTCACCGGCCTCCATAGCGCGCACATAGTCCGCGCAGACTTCACGCGATGGCCCATCCCCGCGCAGAACACCGTGATCCAGCCAGATGGAGCGCTGGCACAGCTGCTGCACCTGGTTGATATCATGGCTGACGAACAGCAGCGTGGTGCCGTTGGAAAGCATCTCTTCCATGCGGCGGTGGCATTTCTGCTGGAACATAAAGTCGCCAACGGCCAGCACTTCGTCACAAACCAGAATGTCGGCCTGTACTTCAGTGGCAATGGAAAAGCCCAAACGAGCGATCATGCCGCTGGAAAAGTTTTTGACCGGAACATCCACAAAATCTTTCAGCTCCGAAAATTCAATGATGCGGTCAAAATGCTCCATCATATAGTCCCGGTCGTGGCCAAGCACCGCGCCGTTCAGGAAAATGTTTTCCCGCGCGGTCAGATCCATGTCAAAACCGGCGCCAGCTCGATCATGGGGGCAATTTCGCCGTTGACGGCAACGCTGCCGCCAGAGGGGTACATCACGCCGGAAATCACTTTCAGCATGGTGCTTTTGCCGCTGCCGTTGCGCCCGATCAGCGCCAGGGATTCGCCGCGCTTCATGCTGAAAGAAACATGTTTCAGTGCGTAAAATTCGTTAAAAAACAGCTTGTGGGTCAGCAGTTTTACGGTGTATTCTTTCAGGGTCTCAGTTTTTTCCTGCGCAAGGTTAAAGCGCATGGAAACGTCATTGACTTTAATAATCTCGTCCATACGTTACCTCACGTCAGATATACAGGATAAAGTTCTTTTGCAGCTTGCGGAACACCAACAGGCCAATAGCCATAGAGGCAACGGCGCAAAAAATGCAGGCAATCCAGGTGTTGGGGCCGGGAATGTTGCCGTACATCATCAGGTTGCGGAACAGGTTGATGTAGTGGTACAGCGGGTTCAGCTTCATCAGTTTCTGCAGGGTTTCCGGCAGGGCGGTGATGGGGTAGAACAGCGGGGTGGCGTACATCCAACCCATGGTAAGGATACTGTACAGGTGCATCATATCACGGAAATACACCGCCAGCGCGGAAAGCAGCAGCCCCAGCCCGCAGCTGAAAAAGAAGAGCAGCACCAGCGGCAGCCAGCTCAAAAAGATGGTCCAATAGAAGGTGGCACGGGTAAAGATCATGACCAGCAAAACCGCACCAAAGCTGAACAGCATGGTGACAAAGCGGGAAACCGCCTGGCTGATGGGAAAGATGAACTTGGGAATGTACACCTTTTTGATCAGCGGGGCGTTCTGGATAACAGAAGTCAGGCCCATGCTGGTGGTCTCATTGAAAGAGGTAAACAGGGTGTTGCCGCAGATCAGGTAAAGCGGGAAGTTTGGGATATCGTTGCGGAACATGTACGAAAAGATGATGCTTTGCAGCAGCATCATCAGCAGCGGGTTCAAAATGCTCCAGATGTAACCCAGAAAGCTGCGGCGGTATTTGACTTTCAGATCGCGGCTGACAAGTTCATGGATCAGCGGTTGGTATTTTTTCAGGTGGGTCCAGGCGCGCTGCGCGGAGACCTGCATTGTTTCGGCCATGTTTGGCTCCCTCCAGATTTATGGCCCGCATAAAACGTCAGAACGTTGTTTTGTGCGGCACTTGTATCAACACCCCGCGCGCAGCG
>ENA-OQAR01000003-OQAR01000003.1-human-gut-metagenome-genome-assembly--contig:-NODE-3-length-49780-cov-3.717258_pt1 | contig 49780 bp, 69 predicted proteins | sample MGYA00242738_ERZ504533 | MGnify/ENA primary metagenome ERZ504533 (study PRJEB26092, sample SAMD00036276) | human gut metagenome | host: Homo sapiens | study: EMG produced TPA metagenomics assembly of the... | reverse complement strand
ACTCAAGACAACCGTTTGGCTATCTCTCGTTTTTACTGCTTTTGGTTTGTTAAAACCGTTCTTTAAAATGTAAAGAAATTTTCGAGAATCGTATGTGTTTCACTGTTTAGTTATCAAGGTTTTTTTCGTTCTGTCTCTCAGACAGCTCGTTTATTTTATCTCATCTCTTTTTTGTTTGTCAAGTACTTTTTTTCAAGTTTTTTTCAAAACATTTTTTGAGTTTAAGATTTTTGTTGTCGTTTTTGTTGACGACTTGGATACTTTATCATATCTTCTGTCTTTTGTCAACTGTGAATTTCATTTTTCTGAAATCCTTTTTAATTGTTTGCTTTTCAAAAACAATTATTTGCGACAGCTCAGTTATAATACCACTGGGAGTTATGCTTGTCAACCATAAAATTCAATTTTTTTGGATTTTTTGGAAGTTTATCTTAAAGATGCAATTTTTTCTTCTTCCATTCGCTGGTGGCGCTACGGCGGTCGCATTTTCAATGCGGTAAGTGCGAGGGAAGGCGATCTCAAAGTTCCGAAGCCCGAACGCCCTCCCTCGCGCTCCCACCCCGTTGGGCACGGAAAGAATTCTTCGTTGTTGTATGTGGTGCGGTATTGACTTTTGTCTGTATGCTGCGGTATTCAGAGTGGAACGCTGTGCCGATCTGGTTCCTGGATTCTTCTGTATTTATAGTGGAACGCTGTACTGATACAGCTACACTTCGACAATTCCAGGACAGGACGCCCCGCGTCCGCTTCCGTCCCTTTTCGGGTTTTATCTTTTTTCCTACCGGCTGGAAGTGTCAGCCAGAGGGAGAGGATATCGGTTCGGGCTGTTGCGGAGGAGGGGTGGATACAACTTAGGTTGCGGGAGAGGGCGTTATTGCGGCAGGGTCAGCTGTTTGAGCCAACGGCGAGTTCTGGCCCTGCCGCAATGCTTTTAGCCATCTCACGGAATCTTAGTTGTATCCCCCCGACGGAGTCCTTGCCCGGGCCGATATCCTCTCCCTCTGCGTCCCTCTTTCTCTCCACCCTCACGGACCCTAGTTGTATCCCCCGGAGTCCCTGCCCAGACCGATATCCTCTTCCTCCTGGCATCCCTCTACAAAAAAAAGAACGCCACCCAACAGGCAGCGTCCTCATAAATATCACCTCCAGATCCCCCGACGTTTCCGGATCGTATAAAACAACTCATTCTCCATGGCCATAACCTTCTGAATCGGCACACTCTTAAACACCGGCATCTTCATCCTGGTCTTAATCCACCAGAACGAATAAAACCGCCAGGACCAGAAAAGCAATCAAAACAACCAGCCAGATCATATTCCTCTCCACAGGATCCGAAGAAATATTCAAGATCATATAACAAGTCCCCACAATACCAATAACCGGAAACACCGGTCCAAAAGGAACCTTGAAACTCCTCGGCACCTTCGGCATCCTCTTCCGGAGGATCAGCACATCCACATGCGCCAGTACATAAGAAATCATCCAGAACACCGAACCCACCAGAATCAAAAACGAAATAACAGAAGAAGAATTATTTACTGATCAACGCAAAAACAAAAATCGTCACACTGACAAACACAACCCCAAACCACGGAACCCCATGCTTATTCGTCTTCGCAAAAATCCTCGGCATCATATTCATCTTCGCCATACCCTGGCAAATACTCGCCAGCCCATTCACCGTAGAATTCTGCGTACTCACAACCGCAAGAGCAGCCACCAGAGTCATCCAGATCTTACCCACACTGCCAAGAAGATTTTCCCCATAAAGCAGATGCGGCGCAGGAGAATCCATCAGCTCCTGCCATGGAGTATAATTATGAAACCCAAACACCATGATCGACTGCACACCACAGATCAACGCAAGACCAATGATCATACCAAGAGGAACATTCCTCTTCGCATTCTTAACACTCTTGGAAACCGGAATCACATACTCCGCCCCGATAAACAGCCAGAATGCTGTAGCCGTAGCAGAAAACAGCTCCGAAGGCTTCGTAGCCATAGCATACGGCTGAGAAACCACCTGTCCCGTACCCAGCTTAAACATACCGATCAGTCCCATAATGATCATAGAACCAACCAAAAAGAAACGCAACCAGATCCTGGATCTTGGCAAACATATCCACGCCACGAAGGTTCGCGATCATGATCACGATCGTCATTACCAACGTATACGCAATGCTGGGAATCGGTAGCTTGATCGTCTGCGCCATCGCATAGGAAAAAAATCGAAGCCTCCACACCAGATGACAGAATATTACAGAGCAGATACCCACCAACCATGGAGATCAATGTAGGAAAAGGCCCAAGCACGCCAGAGTATACTGTGCCAGACCACCCGTCGTATTCGGCATAATCGCATTCAGCTCCGAAAGTGAGCCACAGTAGTCATATTCAAAAGGCAGGCAATAATCATAGAAAAAATGAACACAACGCCAACTGTACCTGCACCCTGTCCAAGAGAAACCAGACAGCTTGTAGCAATGACCAGCCCTACTGATATAGATACAACACTCCCCAATCCTAATTTCTTATCTTCACTCATAATCCCAGGCACCTCCCCATAATGAAATGGACATTTGCATTATGCAAACCAAATATAAGTCATAAAAAATATCCAACACAAAAACAGGCGAGGTTCCGCTTTATCCGCGGACACCCTCGCCTGCTCTATAATACAGACCATCATTCCATGATCCGCAATCCATCATCTATAAAGCATCTGCCCCTTCATCACCAGTACGCACGCGGATCACATTGTCGATATCATAGATAAAAATCTTACCATCACCGATATGACCGGTATAAAGCTCGTGTTTGATCACATCCACGATCTTATCCACCTGCTCCTTTTTTACCACAACACTGATCTGCTGCTTCGGAAGAAGCTCCATCTCATAGTTTTCATCCACTTCGTACTCACGGGTACCTTTTTCCACGCCACAGCCAAGCACCTGCATAACCGTCATACCCCTGACACCGGCTTTGCTGAGCGCAGACTTCAGGCTGGAAAATTTCGCAAGGCTTGTGATAACTTCAATTCTGCATAAACTCATCTTATAATATCATCCCTTTCGGAAAAATCTCCGAAAAGGCATCATCTCAGTTAAACCGATGCCTTCCCGTACAGAAACATTCTGGCAAATCTCTGCCCACTGCTTATTGCCTTCACAATCCCGCAGGGGACTTACTTAATTCAGTAAAAAATCCCTCTGTCTTTTATACATTAAGTGCTTTCTTTGTATCGGCAAGAGCCTCATCCATTCTGGAGATAACGTCCTTGATATCCTGCTCGGAAATAACAGCTGTAGGCTCGAAACGGATTGTTTTTGCATTAACAAGAGTACCGGCTGTCATGACACGTCTTGCAAACAGACCTTTTGCAGTCTCATAGCCAAGTTCGCAGGTATGGAACTCAACGGCAAGCATAAGACCTGTACCACGAACCTCCTGAATGATCTCCGGATATTTTTCCGCAAGACTCTGAAGTCCAGCTTTCAGGATCTCACCTTTCCGTTTGCAGACACCCGGGATATCATTTTCAAGCATATATTTGATCGTTGCGATAGCTGCCGCACAGCATACCGGGTTTCCTCCGAATGTCGGGGAGCCAAGCAGCCATGGGTTGTCGATCAGATCCTGAACCCACATCTTCGGTTTGCAGATGATACCAGTGATCGGCATGATACCACCGCCGAAAGCTTTACCATAGGTCATGATATCCGGTGTAACACCCTCTGCTTCACATCTCCACATTGTACCGGTACGGCCCATACCAGTCTGGATCTCGTCAAAGATCAGTGCTACGCCTGTCTCATCGCAGATCTCACGAACCTCCTGAAGGTATCCTGCCGGAGGAACGATAACACCAGCTTCACCCTGAATCGGCTCAAGGATCACACCGGCAACCTTCTCACCAACAGCCTGAAGGTTCTTGATCGCTTTTCTTACATCATCTGCAACACCGTACTGTACGTGCTGTACCTGCTGTACCATTGGGATATAAGGAGTACGGTATGTACTCTTACCACCCATGGAGATAGCACCCATACTCTTTCCATGGAAAGCGCCGACTGTGGAGATGAACCATCTTCCGCCAGTTGCGATACGTGCAAGCTTCAGAGCCATCTCAACAGCCTCCGCACCACCATTTGTGAAAAACAGTACTGCAGATCACCAGGAGTGATATCTGCAAGAGCTTTTGCCAGATATCCACGAAGCGGATCAAGAAGCTCCTGTGAATGAAGTGCCTGATGATCCAACTGTGCTTTAACAGTTTTCAGGATCTCCGGATTTCTGTGGCCACAGGTATAAATACCAAATCCACCAAGACAGTCGATGAATTTTTCTCCATTTAGTCCGTAGCAGTAAGCACCTTCATCCTGCCACTCAAGAACCGCACCCTGCTCAGAGTCAGAAGAAACGGATTTACGGTATTTCAGCCAGCCGGGCTTACGTAGTTGTCAAAATGATCGATGGTATCTGCCACCATCTGTTTTTTCTCCTCAGCAGGAATATCTTTCATATCTGTATTGATCAGTCCGATCACTCTGTCAAGATCTTTTGATTACCTGTTCACTCTTTGCCATAATACATGCCCTCTCTTTCTGAAATCATCCCGCGATCTGCATCTGCATCCTGCGTTCATTCAGGTAAAAAAACAGGCACATTCGCTGTATTTCTACAACAAATGCGCCTTTTGCATTTTCGTTTAATTGTTTTTTTGAATTGCTTATATTGTACCCCCGGTCAGCCAATGTGTACAATTCTTATTTTCTGGCTGTTTTATGATTAGTTTCTGGTAGATATACTTATTTTCAAGTATGTCTCTTCTCAGTTTTTCTCGAAATTATCTGCAATATACTCTACGAAAAAAATTGGACAGGGCATGATGCAGTAATTTCCGGAAGTGCTGTAATCTGATCAATGTAACTATTGAATAAAAACAGGAATGTATTATACTGGAATCATACTCAGACAATAGGAAAATCAAAAAAATTTACAGGGAGGTTTTTTTATCATGGAATACAGACATTTTGGAAACACGATCTATCTTCGACTTGATCCGAAGGAAGAGATCCTGGAGGAGATCGGCAAGGTTGCAGAGAAAGAGAACATCCGCCTTGCACAGGTCACAGGCCTTGGCGCCATCAATGATTTCACTGCTGGCGTATACAACACCGTAACAAAGGAATACCACTCTATTCAGTTTCAGGGAGCTTATGAGATTGTTTCTCTTACCGGTACCGTTACCCGTAAAGACGGCGAAGTTTATCTTCATCTCCACATCGCAGCCGGTGACGAAGAAGGCCTTGTACACGGCGGTCATCTGAACCGTGCCATCATCAGTGCTACCGCCGAGATCCAGATCCAGGTGATCGACGGAGAGATCGGTCGTGAGTTCAGCGAGGATATCGGACTGAATCTGTTTAAGTTCTGATTTTGTCAGAGGGATTTCGACCACTGTCTACTGCTTTACAGTTTAAAATTTCATCACACATAAAAAGGGTGAAACTACTCAGCATAATGCTGTCAGCTCACCCTTTTCTTATTCCGAAAAGCTATACCGACAAATCATCACATCTCCCTGATTCAACCTTCCTACATATACATTGACAAATTTCCCTGTTATGATATACTTTGATGATAAAACTATTTTATATTAAAATCATTTAAAGAACGCAAATGAATGTGAGGATCTGATCATTATGAAGAATTTTAAAATCGGTGATAAACTTACAAGATTTCCCCTGATCCAGGGTGGAATGGGCGTTGGCATCAGCCTTGGCCGTCTGGCAGGCACCGTTGCAAAGGAAGGCGGGATCGGAATCATTTCCACCGCTCAGATCGGCTACCGGGAAAAGGATTTCGACCGGAATACCGAAGAAGCCAACCAGCGGGCTATCCTGTCCGAGATGAAAAAAGCACGCAGGATTTCTCCTGACGGTATCATCGGCTACAACATCATGGTTGCACTGAAGGAGTACGCATCTCATGTAAAAGCCGCTGTCCATGCCGGCGCTGACCTGATCATCTCCGGTGCAGGACTTCCTACAGAGCTCCCTGCTCTTGTCAGCGGAAGCAAAACAAAGATCGCCCCCATTGTCTCAACGGACAAATCTGCAAAGGTTATCCTGAAATACTGGGAAAGAAAGTACAAGCGCACTGCAGACCTTGTGGTGATCGAAGGTCCCCAGGCAGGCGGTCATCTGGGCTTCCACAAGGAAGAGCTGGATTCCTATACACCGGAAGCCTACGACAATGAGATCCGAAAGATCGTCCAGACTGTAAAAAGCTATGCCGCAAAATTCGGCACGGAAATCCCTGTAGTAGCTGCCGGCGGCATCGCCACGCACGAGGATGTAAAGCATGTCCTTGATCTTGGTGTGGACGGCGTTCAGGTCGCCACCCGTTTTATCCCAACGGAAGAATGTGACGCAGACATCCGGCTGAAAGAATCCCTGATCCACGCCGCAAAGGACGACATTGCCATTGTAAAAAGTCCGGTAGGTATGCCGGGACGTGCCATTATGAACTCCTTCATGCAGCACGTCATGGCCGGTGAAAAAATCCCGCACAGTCCCTGCCACCGCTGCCTTGCCAAATGTTCTCCCGGCGAGATCCCTTACTGCATTACAGACAAGCTGATCGCCGCCGTAAAGGGCGACGTGGAAAACGGCCTGCTGTTCTGCGGAGCAAAGGCTTATATGGCAGATAAGATCGAAACCGTGCACGATGTGATCGCTGATCTGTTTGGCACAGAATCGGAGTGCATCCGGCTGTCATAAAGATAAACCTGCGCGGTCAGGCACACCTAAACAAAAAGCCCCTGCTTTCATTGCTTTTCGCAGTGAAAACAGGGACTTTTTTGTTTTTCTACCGGTTATCGATCTTTTCAGGGTACATGTCATGCTCTGTCAGACGTTTCCAGGCAATCTCCTCCCATCTGGTTCCGGTCTTTCCGTAATTGCAGTATGGATCAATGGAAATGCCGCCTCTCGGCGTAAATTTTCCCCAGACCTCAATGTATTTCGGGTCCATAAGCCGGATCAGATCCTTCATAATGATGTTCACGCAATCCTCATGAAAATCTCCGTGATTGCGGAAGCTGAAAAGGTACAGCTTCAGAGATTTGCTCTCCACCATTTTTTCACCGGGTACGTAGGATATCGTGATCGTTGCAAAATCCGGCTGTCCGGTAATGGGACAAAGGCTTGTAAATTCCGGGCAGTTAAATTTTACAAAATAATCGTTGTCCGGGTGCTTATTCAAAAATGTTTCCAGTACCTCCGGAGCATAATTGTCCGGATATTTTACTTTCTGATTTCCGAGAAGGGTGATCCCTTCTTTTTCCAGGTTTTCTCTGCTCATATTTTTTCCTTTCTATAGTCGGGCGGATATTTATGATCCGATCTATCTGTCAAGTGCCGGGTCCTTCACTCCATTGAGCCGGAATGCCTCTGCTCTGTCAATACAGGTTCCGCACACACCGCAGGCTTTTCGCCGCCTTCGTAACAGCTCCAGGTCAGTTCATAAGGAACATTCAGCTCCAGGCCGGTTTTTACGACCTCTGCCTTTGTGTAGCTGACAAAAGGCGCCTCAACCTTCAGCTGGCCGCCGCTTCCCTGATAGATCGCCTCGTTGATCGCATTGTGAAACGCACTGCTGCAGTCCGGATATGCATTTCCGGCTGCATCATCCGCATGTGCTCCGTAATAGATCACACTGCAGTTTTTTGACAGCGCAATACTTGCTGCCGAGGAAAGAAATAATCCGTTTCGGAACGGCACATAGGTTGAAACCGGTGAGCCATCGGTTTCCTTCAGCTGCTCTGCATAGCTTTCGTGCGGGATCTCTCTGTCTGAATGCTTCAGCAGCGAGCAGTCACTGTACCGGAAGATCGGCTCCAGATCCAGATAAAGATGCTCCACTCCGTAATATTCTGCTGTTTTTCTGGCAGCCTCAATTTCTTTTGTGTGCTTCTGTCCGTAAGCTACTGTTAATGCAATTACATTCTCTTTTCCATATTTGTTTACGGCAAGCCCCAGGCAGGTGGTGGAATCCACACCGCCGCTTGCAAGTACAAGTGCTTTCATAGCGTTCTCCTTTTCTGCGGTATTTCTTGTTATATTGTGATATGTTTTCCTGTCATACTCCCCGTTTCTGCGGGTCCCAGATCACCTTATGAAGCTGGATCTGAAGCTTTACATCGTTGAGCTTTTTTTCCATAAGGAAATCCACGATCTCCACCGGCTGGATCCTGCCGAAAACAGGGCTGAAATAAAACTGCCGTTTTTCCGACCAGCCTGTACTTTTCCAGGATTTCCAGAGCTTTTTCCATATCTCTGCGGCTGCTGACCACGAATTTCAGCGTATCCTCACTGCCCAGAAGCTCCAGATTGGAAAGGAGCATCTCTTTTTCCATGCCGCTGTCCGGTGCTTTATAATCCATGGTAAAGGACGGACGTTTTTTTTTTAATATATGATAAGGCTTCAGATCTACGCTTCCATTGGTCTCAATCTCCACCCGCCGGAATGGATCCTCCAGGATTGCCTCGATCAGCTCCTCCATGCCTTTCCGTAAAAGTGGTTCCCCGCCTGTAAGTGTCACATTTTTTACGCCTGTTTCACGGATCCAGGAAAGGATCTCTTCTTCTGTCAGCCTTTCACTCTCACATCCCGGCTCATTTGCCCAGCTGGTATCACAATAGCTGCACTGAAGATTGCAGCCCTTAAACCGGATAAAAGCGGCAAGCTCTCCTGCCCGTCTGCCCTCTCCGTTGATGCTGACAAATTTCTCTACAACCTGATAGGTACTCATAGCCATACCGCCTCCGTTTCTTCTTCCGTTTCCCGGTAAGCTGCACAGTTATTTGGTGTTTCGTAAACAACAGCTCTTTTTACAGGATAGCCCTTTTCTTCCATTTTTCTGAAAAAATATTCTGAAAAATTTCTCTGCTGTAGGGCGAAAAGGGAACCTTCACCAGATGAAAGCCTTCGTCATCCAGTGCTTCCAGCGTTTTCGGACGTAATGTATTTTCTTCATAGATCAGCGTGTGATCCATGGAATCTGCCAGCTCCCGAAGATCCTTTTTCAGATCTCCGAAGTCTACCAGCATCCCTCGCCCCTGACCGTTTTTCTCCAGCTTCCGGCTTTCGATCTCAATCTCCACATGCCAGCGATGACCATGGATGTTGGAACATTTGCCGGTGTAACCGGACAGAAAGTGTGCCGAATCGAAATCTGCTTCTGTTTTTAACTGATACATAAATTTTTCCTCCTTCTGGATCTGTCACACCACCCGAATATTTCCATAAATAAAAAAAAAGCCGGGATTCCCGGCCTTGATCCAGTTAAAGTAAAAAAAGGGCAGACCCGCCACGAGTCTGCCCTGATTCTCACATCTTCTTCAGCCCTGGTTTTATTTATAGACAGGATGGTACAAACGAACTGTCTTATATTAATTTGTATGGTATTTCCGGAGATACTGCATCAAACGATAAATCGGACCAGATCATCCGCGTTCGCTGCTCACTCATGAGCGCAGTCGCTCCGCAACGATCTATGGGAACTTTCAGCTCCGGAATTACGGTAAATTTTCTGCAGAATTATCTTCTTCCGCAGCACTTCTTATATTTCTTACCGCTTCCGCACGGACACGGATCGTTCGGGTAGATTTTTCTTGCAGATGCCGGCTGCATCGGCATTGCTGTCGGCACAAAGCTGTTCGGCATTGCAGTGTGCGGCTTGCCTGTGGCAAACGGCCATACTGCTCCTGAGATCTCATTCGGTGTGTAACCGCGGAATTCCAGCATTCTTGTGTTATTGTTTGCCTCCATGATCAGCTTTGTAAATTTCTCAAGCTGCTCATCGTTAAACTGGATCCCCTTCTGGTTCAGGTTTTCCATGATCGCTGACATTCTGCCATCCATGGAGCATTCTTTGTAAATAAAGAACAGTACCTGATCCTTCACTGCATCGGAAACCTTCATCTCATCCAGCAGGAATCTGCCCAGTCTCTGGTAAGAAGCAGATTTTGTCGGATACCCGTTTTCGGAATAATCCAGGATCTCATCTACAGACGGAATATAGAATTTCCGTCCACCCTGACGTCTCTCGATATCCTTGTAGATGTTATTGACCAGTGCGGATTTCAGGATCAGCTGATCCCCCGCAAGCTCACAGATACAGGCCTTCTCCGGAATGGTATGATACAGCTCGATGAAGCTGTCATATCCGATGTCAAAGCCTTTTCTCTGCTTAAACATCTCATATACGGTCTTTGCCGGTGCAGATACATACAGATAGCTTACCATAATAAGGCAATCCTTCAGCCAGTTTACCTGGCTGCGAAGTGTCCGGAATTCCGGTGTATTGATCTGGTCGTAAACAGCTGCAACCTCTGCCGGAACTTCTGCGTAATCATCACTGTAGGAAACAAGGTAGCCCATATCGTTCAGCCACTCTAATGTATTCCACTCATCCTCTGCAACATGGAAGCATTTTCTCTGAATAGCCGCCTCAAAAGCAGTACTTCCTGATCGTCTGCTACGAGGAAGCTTGCTTTCATAACCTCCGGTTTAAGAACCTCTGCGGCAACCTTTGCGGCGATCTCTTCCTGCTCCATTCCCCTGCAGTGAAGTCCAAGCTCACCTGCAATGCTGAGAAGGTCTTCTTTACGATAGGACATGAGGAAATCTTTTACTGTAGGATTTCTTCTGCTGCCTGTGGCTGCCTCATCTGCTTTTGCAGCTCTGGCTGCTGCCTCTACTGCTGCTACTGTTGCAGCAATGTCTTCCGATGCTTTGGCTGTTTCCGCCTCTGTCTCAACTGCTGCAGTGCATCCCAGCTCCGGTGCCTCTGTCCAGTACGGATCATCCTCACCCTTTACTTCTTTTACAATAGAAGGAGCTTCTGCTGTTCCCTCGTCTTTCTTCTCAATATCAACTCTGTATTCCGGAGCTTCCTTATCCGCGCCATACTGACGGAAGGTAAACCATTTCTCGGAATCCATAAGCTCTGCAGTCTCTGTCTCGCCTGCATTTAATAATGTGAAATTATTCTTCGCTTCTCCGTCACCGTTCTCACGGATCTGTACTTTTTTCTGAAAAAATTCAATCTCATATAGGCTGCCTGCCGGATACTGAACCAGTTTTTCAAGCATGGCTGCCATATTTGCAAATGTAACGTCAGCCGCAACAGTACTACGTCTCCATACCGGCGGTTTCGTTCCTTTTCTTGTGATTTTTAACTGATAAAACATTCCTGTGTTCCTCTCCTGTAAATATATGCCGATCAGGAGATACGAATAACTCCTGATCCGGCGTAAGCAACTTCCCCTATGTTATACAAAAATAGAGAAATTTGTCAATATTTGAGAGGCTTCTACAACACAATATCATATTTCTCAACCTGGATCACAGCATTTCCGTCACTGTGAAACAGGATCTCATCTGCTTCCACTGGTGTTGGGATCACGGTAGTCGCAGTTTTGCTTCCATCATTGATAAAAAGCTCTATGGAGCTTCGATCCAGGATAAAACGCAGCTTCAGATTTTGTCTGTCATCTGTGATCTGGAGCTTTCTTGTACATACAACATCACGCTGCACCCCGCTCCAGGTTCTGTCGATCTCCAGTATCTGTCTTTTTCGATCATAGGTAAAGACCGTTGTATATTCTTCATTGCGTGCAAGCTCGATCCGGAACTCATTGTACACATCCAATGCTTCCTGATTTGGATTTCCGGAGTTCCTGCTTCCATCCATGATGCCATCTGCGTTCTGCAGTTCCACAGTCAGATCGATCATTCGGCCACGGACGCCTTCAAGGCTTAAGCTCTCACCCACTTTTACATTCTCATAACAGCAACGGTTTTTCCGATAATTCTCAATTTCTCGGACCGGCTTCTGCCAGATCTTTCCGTCACGATATTCCAGCTCTCTCGGAAGAGTCATCATTCCCTGCCATCTCTGCTTTTCCTTGATCACACAGCTATCCCAGGATTTCATCCAGGCGATCATCACTCTTCTTCCATCTGGAAGAAGGGTTGTCTGCGGCGCATAAAAATCAAGTCCGTAGTCCAGACTTACCGGTGCGTCTTTTTCAAATGTATGTTTTTCGCTGTCATAATCTCCCGTAAAATATAGGGAATTATGTCCATTATGAAACTCATACCCTTTTGCCCGCATATGCTGCGGAGAACAGATCAGCACATGTTTATCCCCGAGCGGAAAGAAATCGGGGCATTCCCACATAACACCGATTTCTCCTGTGGAGTTCTCCGCAAGAATTGTTTCAAATTTCCATTCTTTCAGATCTTTACTGGAAAACAGAACTACCTGTCCAGGAATTTCTTCGCTGCGGCATCCTACGAGCATATAGTATATTCCGTTATCTTCCCATATCTTCGGATCGCGGAAATCAACTCTGCTGCATTTCTCCGGAAGCATATCCCCGGTGACTATCGGATTTTTCTCTGCCTTTACATAATCTTTTCCGTCACCCCAGGCAAGGCACTGATTCTGCCGGACTTCTTCTTTTCCATCAGGCAGCTTTTCTGTTGTAACTCCTGTGTAGATCAAAGCCTGTTTTCCATCCGCTTCAATAGCACTTCCGGAAAAGCATCCCTCTCGATCATATTCCTGATCCGGTGCAAGCGCTGCAGGAAGCTGCTCCCATCTGATCATATCCTCCGTCACACTGTGGCCCCAGTGCATAGGGCCCCAGTCACGGCTGTAAGGATGATACTGGTAAAAAAGATGTACCTTTCCTTTAAAAACAGAAAATCCATTGGGATCATTGATCCAGCCAACCGGTGCAGATACATGAAAGGCCGGTTTCTCTTCCTGCGGGATATTTTTTGCTTCCTCTATTTCATAAAGACGTGCTTTTTCAAGTTTTTCACTCATACTCTGCTCTCTCTTTCTTTTTTTATGTTTCTGACCGGTATCTTTTTCTGTTTTTATTTCTCTGTCTCACTAAGAGACTTCTGATACTGGTCAAAATATTTCTGTTTGATTGCCAGATAATCAGACAGTCCATACTGCTCCATCTTTTTCAGATAGGAATCCCATTCTTTATCGATGCCGCCATTCAGGATCCAGTCTGCTTTTTTCTGTTCCGCATCTTCTTGATATCTGTGTCGTACTGAGATACCTTATTGGTATCATCAATACTCATAAATACATTCGGATACACATATTTACTGTTCATATCCTTAAGATATGTTTCATGCATATTGTCGAGACGCCATTTTGCATCTGCCGGCTCTGTTACATATACATCGTAATACTCGTTAAGTATTGCCAACGGTCCGTTTACAGACTGTGCTTCACGAACCTCTACCGGAGATGCATCTCCCAGATCCATATGTTTCAGCATCTGACCACCTTCTGCATTCTCGGACATCTCAAAGATATTAAATGAATCTTTTTCCCCGTAAGTACCCCAGTTATTCTGCGGAGACTGGATCGGTGCATACATCTGATCGATCCATGCTGCTGCCAGTGCCGTATTCCGACAGCTTGTAGTCAGAACGCAACGTCCTCTGTCAAAGCCACTGGTTTCACTGTTATTCTGTCTTGTGATATTTACAAGACCATCCGGACCGGCCAGCGCCGGGAGCATTACATAATCTTCATTGTTATCAATATTTGCAATATCCCAGGTGAAACACAGACCATATCTGTGGTTCTTACCTTTTGCAACATAAGTTGACCATTCCTGGGTAAAAGCCTCCGGATCCACCAGCTTTTCTTCTACCAGCTGATGGAGCCACTGAATACCTTCTTTTATAGCCTTCCTGTACAGTTGTATAAAATAACGGTTCCATCATCTTTTTACTGCAAAAATGATCACCGGTGTCACCATATCCTTCTCCGAATCCGTTGATGAGAATTGCAGGATCCTGATCACCATTATTGATGATAAAGGACATCGGGATCACACCACCCTCAATGTTGAATTTCTTTTCCAGTTTATCTGCATTGTCGCGGAAAGCGACCAGAACCTGTTCCAGTTCCTCAGTTGTAGTCGGAACGTCCAGCTTCAGATAATCCAGCCATTTTTTATTAATGTAGGGAATATCTCCAATTGCCTGAATGGCTTCTTTCCCCGCACCAAGCTGCTCGATCCATGGGAAAGAATAAATATGTCCGTCCGGTGCTGTACACATTGTTCTGTATTCCGGGTATTTTTCAAATACACCTTAAGATTCGGCATGTATTTATCAATGAGATTTTCTACCGGAATAATGATTCCCTGTTTGGCATAACGAAGAAGATCATAATCACTCATCCCTGCGTTAAAAAAGTCCATCCGGAAGATTTCCGAACTGTGCCAGCGCCAGATTTTTTTTTATCATCAAACTGATCCGATACAAAACAGGTCCAGTCAATGTGGACATTAGTCTGCTTTTCCAGTCTTTTAAAAATCGTTCTTTCATTAGGTTCCTGTGTAGATGTTGCAGGTGCACTGGTAATAAAAGACAGCTCTGCTTTTTCTTTCAGAGGAAAGGACACATCTTCCACCGGGATATCCGGATCTGTTTCTGCTTTCATGTGTTCTTTTCCGTTTCCACATCCGGCACTGCATACCATTATAATTGCAGAAAGCCCGATTGCCAATAATGCCTTCATTCTTTTTTTCATCATTATCAACCTCCTGTCATCAGCTTTTACAGAACCAACCATAATGCCCTGGTCAAAATATTTCTGGAAGAATGGATACATGATCAGAAGCGGTAAACTTGATACAATGATCGTAGCATATTTCAGAAGTTCCGCTACCTTTGCCATCTGTGCAGTACTCTGGATATCTGCGATCATTCCGGGCTGCGGTGTATTCTGTACAAGGATGGAACGAAGTACCAGCTGCAATGGCTGCAGTTTCGCATCATTCAAATAAATCATAGCGTCAAAATAACTGTTCCACATTCCTACAAAGGACCACAGTGCAAGCACTGCGATGATCGGTTTGCATACCGGCATCATAAATCTTGAAAAAATGCTCGATTTCCGTGGCACCGTCAATGGCAGATGCCTCTCTGAGTTCCTTGGGGATAGACTGATAATAGGTTCTGGCAAGGATCATGTTCCAGACATTAAACGCACCCGGAAGCAGGATTGCCCAGATTGTATTTACCAGATGCAACTGATTGATCAGGATAAAAAGTCGGGATCATTCCTCCACCGAAAAACATGGTAATGAGAAAAATAACATTGAAGAAATTTCTTCCCACAAATTCTTTCTTGGACATTGGATATGCTGCCAGCAGAGTTACCAGAACTGAAATAATGGTAAACACCAGGGAATAAAAAAATGAGTTTGCAAAGCCTCTCCAGATCATATTATTTTCAAGAACTCTGCGGTACGCATCGATCGTCCACTTCCGCACATCAAAGCTGATCCCCTGGCTGTTCAGCACATTCGGATCCATAAAGGATGCGATCACAACATATAAAAGCGGAACCAGAATGGAAAGTACAAATGCACCCAGAAGTACGTATCCGATTCCTAAAATGGCTTTGTCAGATGCCGAATATTTCTTTTTCTTTGCTTTTGCCATAACAGCACCTCCTATAATCCCTCTCCGTCATTCAGTTTCTTGACTACCCAGTTTACAAAGATCAAAAGAATTACATTGATCACTGAATTAAACAGCCCCACTGCTGTAGAATATCCATAGTCTCCATTCAGAAGACCGATTCTGTATACATAAGTAGAAAGAATCTCAGATGCAGGAAGGTTCATATCTGTCTGCAGTGCATATGCTTTTTCAAAACCAATGCTCATAATATTTCCGGCCTGAAGGATAAACTGGATCACAATGATGTTTTTAATAGCCGGAAGCTGTACATACCAGATCTGCTGCAGGATATTTGCTCCATCCACCACTGCTGCCTCTTCCAGATCCTTACTTGCATTGGCAAGTGCTGCAGTATACATAATGGATGCCCATCCGGCTGTCTGCCAGATTCCGCTGGCTATGTAAATGGTACGAAATGCTGCCGGCATAGTCATCCAGTTGGCATCGGAACCGATCAGTTTATTCAGCGGACCTACCGGTGAAAGAAACATACGAACCATACCACAGAGTACGATAACGGAAATAAAATTCGGCGCATAGATCAGAAGCTGAATTTTTTTCCTGATCCCGGCTCTCCGGATCTGATTCAGAAGAAGTGCCAGGATGATCGGAATCGGAAATCCCCACAGCAGTCCGTAAATACTCAGCTTCAAAGTGTTCACAAGATAATTCATAAAATCCGGTGATGCCAGAAATCTCCGGAAGTATTCCAGTCCTACCCATTTGCTTCCAAATACACCATCAATGACATTGTAATCCTCAAAAGCGATCAGTACGCCACCCATGGGCACGTATTTGAAGATGATCGTCAGAAGAAGTGCAGGCAGCAGAAAAAACACATACAGCTGCCAGTTCTTTTTCACATACTGAAGCTTTTCTGCAGCAGTTTCTTTTTCCTGCCGGAACAGCTTTCGCAGAACCTTTTTTCATTCTCTTTTCCTCCCGTTTTTGTTCTTTCGTTCTTGTTTAGTAACCGGTAAAGTAACCGGTTACTTTATAATTTGATACTACTATATGACATAGCTTCTGTCAACCTTTTTTTGTTAATTTATTCAAGAAAAGTTACCGGTAACTTAACTGGTTATTTTTTTATTGCTATTTAACGTCTGTATTGTTATACTTAATTACATCAATCCAATTATCTTGTACGGTCTGCAGATTTCTCTTATATGATCACATCTGCATTCCGTATCATAACTTTCTGCTGTTAAAAGGAGAATATTTTTTTTATGGCTAAAAAGCAGGTAACATTTGCCGATATTGCAGAATACACTGGTTTTTCCAAGACTACGATCTCCAGATATTTCAATCATCCGGATTCTCTGACCCTGGAAAATCAGGAAAAGATCGCAAAAGCCCTTGATGAGCTCGGCTACAGAAAAAACAAGCTTGCCAGGGTTCTTGCCAATGGAAAAAGCGAATTTGTAGGGATCATTGTCCCAAACCTTTATCTTCATTATTATTCCGAAATGCTGACACAGCTTCTTCGAAGTTACTCCGATTATCATTACAAATTTCTGGTTTTTGTCAGTGATGGCGGCCCAGAGAAAGAAATGCAGTATCTGGACGAGCTGATGGCTTATAAGATTGAAGGACTTATTGTTCTCAGCCATACTCTTTCCTCTGAAAAACTGGCTTCCTATAATATTCCTGTGATCGCCATTGAACGTGAAGCAGAACATATATGCAGCGTTACAACAGACAATTACATGGGCAGCATGCAGGCTACTTCTCTGCTGATACGTAATCAGTGTGATGTACTAATCCACATCAATGTCCATGTACCTGAGAATATTCCGGCTTATGACCGTATCCGTGCCTTTGAGGAAACATGCCGGGAATATCATGTTCCTTATGAACTGAACCTTAATGTTTCCGGTGATTCCTATCAGGAGCTTTTTGAACAGATGCGTGTGATCTTTCAGGATATTGACAGTAAATATTCCGGTCAGAAAAAAGGCATATTTTTATCCAATGATACTTACGCAAATATATTTCTCAATCTGATCTTCCAGAAATACAACTGTCTGCCGGATGAATATCAGATCATCGGATTCGATAATTCACCCATTGCTGCGGAGTCCATCATCCCGATCACTACTATTGGACAGCAGATTGATGTGATCGCACAGACTACCATGGAACTGCTTGTGGAACAGATGAACGAAATGAAGAAAAAGAAAACCGGCACCGCTTCAAAAACCGATCCACAAAAAGATCACTCCTGTTCTGATACGACGGCAGACAACAGGAGACTGAAAATACTTACAACATTTTCCATATTCCATAACAACCCGTATATTCATGTACTGGAAACTTCATGCTATAATTCTGTGGAAAAAAATGTCAGATAACCATTACCGCCGGGAAATATTTTTACAGGTTTCCCGACATCTATAAATATCTATTCAGGGAGGAAATCATGAAAAAAAGATCAGGAAAATTTTTTCAGGAACGTTTTAAACCATCATCACGACGAGCTTCGATGGCTGTACACAGAGCTTTATCACAATGGCGATATGTTTGCAGAACTCTGCGATCAGATGTACCAGTATTTTACAGCACGCCGCCGGGCTCTTAAAAACCGTGATCTCGAAAGAGAAAAAAAATCCGGACTGGTTCCGCCAGAAAGATATGCTTGGCATGATGCTCTATATTGACAACTTTGCCGGCAACATTAAAGGAGTTTCCGCAAAACTTCCATATCTGAAAGAATGCAACGTGAACTGTCTTCATCTGATGCCTTTCCTGGATACCCCGAAAGGCCGTTCCGACGGTGGTTACGCAGTTGCGGATTTCCGCAAAGTCCGCCCGGATCTTGGTACCATGGAAGATCTTTCCGCCCTTGCTGACAAATGCCACAAAAACGGAATGAACCTGTGTATGGATTTTGTTATGAACCACACTTCTGAAGATCACGAGTGGGCAAAAAAAGCACGCCAGGGTGACGGAGAATATATGAGCCGTTACTTCTTTTACAACAACCGCGAGATTCCGGACGAATACGAAAAGACCGTACCGCAGGTATTCCCTACCACTGCTCCCGGAAACTTTACCTGGCTTCCGGATATCGGTCATTATGTCATGACTACTTTTTATCCTTATCAGTGGGATCTGAACTACGGAAATCCCCGTGTTTTCAATGAGATGATGTACAACTTCCTCTTCCTTGCAAACCAGGGAATGGATGTGATCCGTATTGACGCGGTTCCGTATATCTGGAAAGAGCTGGGAACTCCTTGCCGTAACCTGAAACAGGTTCACACCATCGTCCGTATGATGCGTATGATCGCTGAGATCGTCTGCCCCAGTGTTGTTCTTCTGGGGGAGGTTGTTATGGAACCGGAAAAAGTTGTTCCGTACTTTGGAACCGTGGAGAAACCGGAATGCCATATGCTTTACAATGTAACAACAATGGCTACAACCTGGAACAGCATTGCCACCCGTGATATCCGCCTTCTGAAAAAACAGATGGATATTGTGAACAGCCTTCCGAAGCAGTATACTTTCCTGAATTATCTCCGCTGCCATGATGACATTGGCTGGGGACTGGATTTCGCCACTCTGAAAGACTGGGGCATGGACGAGCCGGCCCACAAGCGTTACCTCAACGATTTCTTCACAGGAAAACATCCGGGAAGCGACAGCCGCGGAGAGCTTTATAACGATGACCCGGTAACTCAGGATGCCCGTTTCTGCGGAACCACTGCTTCCATGTGTGGAATCGAGGCTGCACTTTTTTGAAAAAAATGATGAGAAGCTGGAAAGAGGTATCCGTGAAGATCTGATGCTTCACGCATATATGCTTACTCAGTCCGGAATCCCAATGCTTTACAGTTCCGATGAAGTTGGCCGTCTCAATGATTATTCCTATAAAGATGATCCGGATAAAGCAGCGGATTCCCGCTATATCCACCGCGGTGCTTTCCAGTGGGATCTCGCGAAAAACGGAAATCAAAAACTTCTGTTGAGGGCCAGATCTTCCAGACACTGAGTCGCATGGAGCAGATCCGCCGCCAGGAATCTGTTTTTGACAAGGACTGCGATGTGTATATCATACGATGTTCATGATGACAGCATTCTCTGCATCCTCCGCCAGAAGGGAAATGAACGTTTATCGGAATTTTCAAACTTCAGTGACAGTGAAAAAACTGCATGGATGCAGGAAGAAGAAACCTTCCGTGATCTCATCACAGGCCAGACTCTGGAGCTTAAGGATGTGGCGCTTCCGGCTTATGGATTTATGTGGTGTAAGAGAATGTAACTTATTCTGTGGCATGACCCTTTCTCTAATCTCAGGTCAGAATTCAGGATCTGCCGGCAACTACGAAAATATCCTTTTCACGAGCCGCTTAATCTATTGTAGCATCTTCTAAAATTATACAAGCACAGATAATTTTTCCTGTTGCTCGGTAAATAAAAAAGACGTAACCTTATGGATTGATATATTTCTCTCATTAACAACTCAGTAAATGAAAGGACCTATCAATCCGGGTTCACGTCTTTTTTATTATGTTATATCTTCAGTTTCTTCTGCATATGCCTGGCATTCAGAAATTACTTGCAGAGTTCCTCTGCCATCGCATCGATCTCTGCTACATTCTCATCACTAAGAGAAGACATAATCTTCACATTATTCTCAAGCCATGTAATGTTTTTGCTCTTCTCGAACATTCCTTTCATGACTTTAGCTGCGGTAGGTGCCCAGCTTCCGTTCTCGATGAGGCCGATGGTACGGTTCTGGTAATTACGCTCTGTCAGGTTCTCGATGAATGTTCTCATGAACGGGAAAGCCTCTCCGTTATATGTAATGCTGGCCAGTACCAGTTTGCCGTAGCGGAAAGCGTCCTCCACTGCTTCTGCCATATCTTCTCTTGCAAGATCGCAGACAACAACCTTCGGGCAGCCTTTTTTCTTCCAGTTTCTGTGCAAGAAGTTCTGCTGCTTTCTTTGTATGGCCATATACGGATGTGTAAGCAATCATTACGCCTTCACTCTCTACCTTGTAGGAAGACCAGATATCGTATTTCTCCAGGTAGTGTCCAAGATTCTCGGTAAGGATCGGTCCATGAAGCGGGCAGATAGTCTGAATATCCAGAGTTGCAGCTGCTTTGAGAAGCTTCTGTACCTGCGGGCCGTATTTTCCAACGATTCCGATATAGTAGCGGCGTGCTTCGCAGTCCCAGTCTTCTTCCACATCAAGGGCTCCGAATTTACCGAATCCATCTGCGGAAAACAGAACTTTGTCTGTGCTGTCATATGTGACCATAACCTCCGGCCAGTGAACCATCGGTGCAAATACAAAAGTAAGGACATGTTTTCCAAGTGTCAGGCTGTCACCGTTGGCTACGATATGTTTCTTTCCTTCCAGGTCCATTCCACGGAAGAAGTTCTCCATCATGGTGAAAGTTTTAGTATTGGCAACAACGGTTGTATCCGGATATGCTTTCATAAAGTTCTCAATATTTGCGGCGTGGTCCGGCTCCATATGCTGAACTACCAGATAATCCGGTTTCGCGCCATCCAGAACTTCTGCTACTTTTCCCAGCCATTCTTCTGTAAAGTTGGTATCTACTGTGTCCATAACTGCGATCTTCTCATCTTTGATCACGTAGGAGTTATAGGACATTCCGTTTGGTACTACGTACTGTCCCTCAAACAGGTCTACCTGATGGTCATTTACACCTACATAATAAATATCATTTCCAATTTTCATTGTTACAGGATCCTCCTTGGTCTGCTGTATTTTATATTTTCAATATTTCTGAAAATACTGTCTCATTGCTATCATTTATTATACCATTGTTCATACTGAAAGCAACGTTCAATCCATAATTATCCAGTTCATTATTCCGTTTTATTTCTCGATTGGAAATACAACAGTCAGAAGCATCTTAAAACGCTCTACCGCATAAACTGCATGAGGAATGGTTGCCGGCATTACCAGAGCTTCGCCTGCTTTGCAGACATGTTTTACACCACCTACGGTAAATTCTCCAACACCATCCAGAACCGTCACCATGGCATCACCTTTGGAATCATGAGTTCCGATCTCCTCACCTTTCTCAAAAGCAAAAAGTGTCACACTGACCGCCTCATTCTGCGCCAGAGTTTTGCTCACCACCTGTCCCGGCATGTACTGTACTTCACCTGCAAGATCTACTACTTTTTCGTGTTCGATGTTTTTGATATATGGCATGTTATCGTCTCCTTTTCTTTGATTATCTTATTTTTGCCGTTAAATCCAATTTGATTCTATTTCCGTTTTCAACTTTGTAAACATATCATAATAATCTGCTTTCGCTTCTGCCACAATTCCCAGTGCAATTTTCTGATTATAAGAATGCGTTACATTAAAGCTTGCTCCGGTCTGTTCCGCACACTACTCTTCTCCTCCGTACGTTCAGAGCAAGTCTGGGAACCGTTCACTTCGCTCTCTCTGCGCTGCTTCGCAGCTCCGTCTCCCAGACTTCATGGGCGTCCCGCCCATAGACGTAAATAAAGGCAGCCCTACACAAGCAAGCTTGCTACGGTCTGTCTTTACATACGTCTTATTCTCTGAACTGTTACAGAATGTATTTCCTCAATGCACTTCGAAACTCCCCGATTCTCTGCTCGGCAAGTTCCCTCAGTGTAATGTTCTTCATACTCTCAATATATCCCTGCTCCTGACGATAGAGCCATTTGGTGTCGGCAGGGCGGATCTCCTGGTAGTGGTTGTGAGCCAGCCAGTCTTCGTAGCTAATCGGTGTCGGATAGCCAAGTTTCTCATCCAGAAGCTCCTTGAAGTCGATCTTGTCCGCGCGCTCCAGGATTCCCTCCCAGAATTCCAGGACTTCCTCTACATGCTCATGGATCTCATAACGTCTTGCGCCGCCATCGTAGATAATACATTTTTCAAAAAGAGGGCTGCACATGGAAAGTGTCTCTCTTCGAAATTCCGGTGCAACGATTCCACCCTTCCAGTAGAAATCGACATCCGGAAGATTGATCCCGGAAACGCCTTTATCCTGATAGGTGGAAAAAATTCCTTCATAAAATACCGTGATAAATCCTTCAAACTCCGGCCAGAACTCGCGGATCTCTTTTGTCAGGTTCTCAAGAATATCGATTCCCCTGGTTCCTCCAATAGTAAAGATGATAATATTACGAAGTTTTGTCCCACGTTCTCTGTAAAAATCAGTCACATAACGGAGACAATGGATCAGTGTTTCACCACTTGCGATGATATCACCGATCATCAGAGTACTGTCCGGAACCATGGTCAGTTGCTGTACTTGATCTCAAGCCCTGTCATCTCATCTTCCGCAAAAACACGCTCGCTGGAAAGAAAGCTGATATCATGAACACGGATATGCTCTTTATAACAGGCTTCCTCAAGAGGATAATTCAGCGCCCCTCTTAAGATAGAAAGAATATTTGCAGTGGTAACCTTCTTCTGCTCCTTCAGATAATAAAGCATCTGGCAGGTAGACGGGATCAGACAGTTATATACCTCATATCCTACCACTTCCGGTGTGTTCAGAAGCTTTCTTGTCTCTGCCTCTGAAGTGATATAATACTCGTTTACATAATCTCCGCCATCAAGACGATAGCAGGCAACACCCTGCTCATTAAACTCCGGTACCAGACGTACATTGTCCCAGTTATTCATGTGTATTTTTCCCCTTTTTTCAAAGACTTTTCGATTTTTCCATATCTCTCAACAGCTTATGATGAACCACCGGATATGTCAAGTAGAATCTGCCCGAAAAATATTTATTTTACGCGGTTTTCCCCTCTTTACAAACCTTTTTCAACAGAGTATTGTATAACCTGGATGAAGGAATTTTATATACTTTTTATGAGGTAATTTTATGTGTGAAAATGAAAAAAAGAAAACTCATTCCATAGAGATGACTTCCGGTTCTCTCTGGAAAAATAATCCTCCTCTTCAGCCTTCCCTTGATGGGGTCCCAGGTGTTGGAGGTTCTTTTTAACTTAAGCGATGTTGCGGTTGTAGGACGGTTTGCGGACTACCTGGCACTTGGAGCTGTGGGTTCCACAACGCTTCTGGTCACTTTGTTTACCGGAATCCTGATCGGCATGGGTGCCGGTGTCAACGTCCGTGTAGCCCACGAACTTGGCGCCGGAAACAGAAAAGGCACGGAAGAAACGATCCATACATCCCTTCTTCTCTGTGCCATCGCAGGTCTTCTGGTCTGTATCATCTGTCTTCTGTTTTCCGGACAGATGCTGGCCATGATGAACACAAAGCCGGAACTGATCGACCAGGCTGTTTTATATATGAAGATTTACGCTCTGGGCATGCCTGCCATTGCTGTATACAATTTTGGTAACGGTGTTTTAAGTGCCCGCGGCGATACGAAACGACCACTGATCTATCTTTCCATTGCCGGAGTGATCAATGTTCTTCTGAACCTGTTTTTTGTTATCGTCTGCCATATGGCCGCCGCAGGTGTGGCAACTGCCAGTGCGATCTCCCTGTATGTATCTGCATTTCTGGTTATGAGCCATCTCCTGAGACGAACCGATGACTGCAAAGTATCACTGAGAAAGATCCGCCTTCATCCCAAGGCCTGCAAAGCCGTATTGCTCCTGGGTATCCCTACAGGACTCCAAAACGGTATCTTTGCCATTGCTAATCTGTTCGTACAGGCCGGTGTCAACTCTTTTGATGCAGTCATGGTTTCCGGAAATGCCGCCGCTGCAAATGCAGACTCCCTGATCTATAACGTCATGTTTGCTTTCTATACTGCATGTGCAAGCTTCATCGGTCAGAACTGGGGTGCCGGAAACCAAAAACGAATGCTGAAATCCTACGGCATCAGTATTACATATGCATTTATTTCCGGCGCGATCTTGGGTGGGCTGCTTCTGATCTTTGGCCGGCAGTTCCTGTCGCTGTTTGCTACAGAACCGGCTGTTATCGATGCAGGTATGCAGAGGATCCGGATCATGGGCTTCAGCTATGCCTTCAGCTGTTTTTATGGATGGCAGCATCGCTGCTTCCCGTGGCATCGGAAAAAGTATCCCTCCCACCGTTATCGTCATCCTGGGATCCTGTGTATTCCGTATCATCTGGATCTACACGGTGTTCGCACATTTCCAGACGATATCCGCGCTGTATCTTCTTTATATCTTCTCATGGGGGATCACCGGATTTGCGGAAACTCTTTTCTTTGCTATCAGCTTCAAAAAAATACGTACATAACGAACGCAATTCATCTCCACTCTTAATGGTCGGAGTCTTATTGCTGAAAGACGATAACCCGGCGTAAGCAGAACAGCCTTACGCCGGGTTTTTTCATATTTTTCTCCAATTATGTACATTTGTCTTTACAAGGCGGACAAAATTGTATATAATTGCTATATTGTGCTTTTACGTGATGCAGTAGTAATATTCTATTTCAAAGCAGTAAAATGCCCACTCATACAATAGGAAAGAGGAAAGTAGTTATGAAAAACCTGATTCAAAAATGGAACAGCATCAATCTGATCAAGCGTATCATCTGCGGACTGATCGTTGGTATCATCCTCGGACTTGCAATTCCGCAGGCGTCTGTGATCTCCATTCTCGGTGACCTGTTCGTCGGTGCTCTCCGTGGAATTGCTCCGCTCCTGGTGTTCTTCCTGGTAATGAGCTCTCTGTGCCATATGGGAAAGGGCCAGAAAACAAACATGAAATTCGTCGTTGTACTTTATCTTCTGGGAAATGTACTCTCAGCACTGGCAGCTGTTATCTCCAGCCGTCTGTTCCCGATCATGCTGACTTTTTCCGAGAATACAAATACTTCCGACATCACCCCGCCAAGCGGTGTTGCTGAGGTTCTTAAAAACCTTCTGATGAACATTGTTTCCAACCCGGTTGACGCACTTGTGAACGCAAACTATATCGGTATCCTCGCATGGGCTATCATCTTCGGTATTGCACTGAAGGCCGCAAGTGAAACAACCAAGACCGTCATCGAAAACATTTCCGAGGCAACTTCCACAGCAGTAAGATGGATCATCAACCTCGCTCCATTCGGTATCATGGGACTGATCTTCACAACCATCTCCGAGCAGGGACTTGGCGTACTCTTAAGCTATGGCCGTCTGATCTGTGTACTGGTTGGAACCATGCTGTTTGTAGCACTTGTACTGAATCCGATCGTTACTTTTATCTGCACACGCCAGAATCCATATCCGCTGGTTCTTCGCTGCCTGAAAGACAGTGGTCTCACCGCATTCTTCACAAGAAGCTCTGCTGCCAACATTCCGGTAAACATGGAGCTCTGTAAAGACCTTGGACTTGATGAGGATACATACTCCATCTCCATCCCTCTTGGTGCGACCATCAACATGGGTGGTGCTGCGATCACAATCTCCATCATGGCTCTGGCAGCTGCACATACCCTTGGTATCAGCGTAGATTTCCCGACCGCTCTGATCCTCTGCATCCTGGCTGCTGCAAGTGCGGCAGGTGCTTCCGGAGTTGCCGGTGGTTCTCTTCTTCTGATCCCGATGGCCTGCAGCCTTTTCGGAATCCCGAACGACGTTGCCATGCAGGTAGTTGGTGTCGGTTTCATCGTAGGTGTTATCCAGGATTCCTGCGAGACAGCGCTGAACTCTTCCACAGACGTACTTTATACTGCATGTGCCTGCAAAAAGAAAAAATAATTTCACTTACATATTTATAAAAAAGAGCAGATCTTCCATATTTGCGGACATCTTCTTCACTGGTCCTGTCCAGTGAAGAAGACTCACCACAATGGAAAATCTGCTCTTTTTTTTATTGTCCTGCACAGTCAAGCGGATATTCTATGCATCCTACATCTGAAAAAAACTTCCAGCTCTCACCCATCCGCACAGCCAGATACACGATCTCAAAGATTACCGCCACAGAGCCCAGTTTGAAAAGCAGAGAGTCCACAAAACCTCCTGCTTTACAGAAATCCAATGCAATCCCTCCAGGCAGAGGATACAGGATCCGTACCCGTTTCCGGTTAAAACAGTCCAGTACCAGATGGGACGCAAATCCCACCACAAAATAAGGTACCAGCTGTACAGATACCATAGAAAGCGCTCCGCTCAAAATAGCCATAACCATGATCGAATGCATAAAATGACCGGTGCGGCTGATTTTTCCCAAAAGCACAGACTGCAATAAAAATAATAACTCCCATAGCTACCGGTGCCACGGATTTGTCATTGCGGATCTTCTCCCAGATGGAAAAATTGCAAAAATAATTCAGTGCGATCTCTGCTGCCACGAGCAATACCGCGATCAATGTGATCCGATCCGCATCTTTATGGGACTTGGAAGTTCCCACATCAATGTCACTGATCAGTGCTCCAAGCATTCCCCGTTCCTGCGGCAAGTACCAGACCGGAAACAGTGGAAGGCTGTGTAACTGCCAGCACTGTTCCGAGTCCGACTGCCGCGTGTGTTTTTCCTGTCATAATTCTCCCCTTAGTAAAAAAAATCTGACGCATGCAAAGCAGACATCTCACCTGCATCCCGGCGTCTTTTATAAAACGAAAAAAAGCAGCTGTCAGCCTCCCCCCTTTACTGACAGCTGCCTTCACGAAACAGCATTATATCACACAAAAAAACACGATTCTATCTAAAATCTTTCCACTTTCCTCTACGTCCCGTTTAAACGGAATATACCTCACAAATATTCCTTTTAATCGGACCAGTTCATCCGTCCGTAGCGAAGTGCGATCCCGTGGATCTCCTTCTGAAGTTTCGCAGTCAGCTCTCTCCTGCGGATCCTCCATTTCCAGTTCTTTCCTACTGTGGACGGCTGGTTCATTCTGCAGCTGTTATCCAGACCCATGTAATCCTGCATGGGGATCACACAAAGCTTTGCGCTGCTTCTCATCACAAGACTGATAAAACATTTGTACAGATCTTTATCCGGTGTCCAGTTATCACAGAGATAATCTCTGGCAAGTTTACGCTCTTTTACAGTAATGCTCTTCCACCATCCGGCAATAGTCTCATTATCGTGGGTTCCCGTGTATGCCACACTATTCTCCGGATAGTTATGCGGAAGGTAATCATTGGCACATCCGGAATCCCTGGAATCAAAAGCAAACTCAAGGACTTTCATTCCCGGGAAACCACTGTCATGGACAAGCTGGCGAACAGAATCTGTCACATAACCAAGATCCTCCGCAATGACCTGCTTCCAGCCAAGGGCCTGCTCCACTTTGCGGAACAGATCGATTCCCGGGCCTTTTTCCCAGTGGCCGCCAATGGCATTTTCCGCACCGTACGGAATGGAAAAATACTCATCAAAACCACGGAAATGGTCAATTCTTACCACATCATAAAGGCGGAACACGTAACTCAGTCTGGAGATCCACCACTGATATCCTGTATTTCTGTGATAATCCCAGCGGTACAGAGGATTTCCCCAGAGCTGTCCTGTTGCGGAAAATCCATCTGGCGGGCATCCGGCTACAGCTGTTGGCACATTCTCCTCATCCAGCTGGAAAAGCTCCGGATGAGCCCAGGTATCCGCACTGTCCATAGCTACATAGATCGGAATATCCCCAATGATCTGGATACCTTTTTCATTGGCATATTTTTTCAGTTTCATCCACTGTTCATAGAATTTAAACTGCATATACTGCTGGAATTCAATGTCAAAATACAGCTCTCTGCGGTAATAGTCCATAGCGTTTTCCCAGCGGAGACGGATATCCTCCGCCCATTTGGTCCACTCCACACCGCCAAACTGATCTTTCACAGCCATAAAAAGTGCATAGTCGGAAAGCCACCAGTGTTTTCCGCCACGAATCTCTGATAATCCGGATTCTCGCTGATGTTGCTGTTTTCGTATGCTTTGCGGAGAAGTTTATAGCGGCCTTTGTAAATCTTCTCGTAGTCTACGCTGTCCGCCCTTTTTCCCCAGTTGACTTTCTCGCATTCCTCTTTTGTAAGAACTCCCTCTTCCACCAGAGCCTTCAGGCTGATAAAGTACGGATTTCCCGCAAAGGTAGAGAAGGACTGATACGGAGAATCTCCGTAGCTTGTAGGGCCCAGCGGAAGGATCTGCCAGTAGCTCTGTCCTGCTTCCTTCAGCCAATCCACAAAATCATAGGCGCTTTTTGAAAAACATCCAATACCGTACTCTGACGGCAGGCTTGTGATCGGCATCAGAATGCCGGCTGCTCTTTTATCCATATCTTTTCTCTCCTTATGTTGAGCCCTGCATCTCAGAGCATCTTATCTATTATCCTCTCACGGATGCATATTCATATAATTTACGCAACCGTTTGCGATAAATTTATACGTCCATTTTGCATGAAGTTGCAATGCATTTTTGTTCTTTTCTACCTTTCTTACAATTTTTACATCCTGATTTTGTGCAGTTTTTCATCATTCCAAGCAGAAATCTGTCTGCATCTCACTACCTGATTCTCTGTGCATCTGTTTTACGCAATTTCATGCAATTTTACGTGCAATATGTTTGACAGTATCTTTGTTATGAACTACAATATCTCTATCAGACTGAGATAAAAAAGCCGGATCAGAGGCATACTTCCGCTTTGATCCGGCATATCCATAAGGAGGCAAATTTTATGGCAGTAACCATCAAAGATGTGGCAGCTCTGGCCGGGGTGTCCCCTTCCACTGTTTCCAGAACCTGCAAGAATAATCCATCCATCAGTGAGGAAACCAAGGAACGTGTACGAAAAGCCATGGCAGAGCTTGGCTATGAGCCGAATTTCCAGGCCAGCAATCTGGCCGCTCAGATTTCCCGCTCCATCGGTATTATCCTGCCTCCGTCACCGAAAGAAACTTATGAGAATTCTTTTTACCTGGAGGCGATCCGTGGAATCAGCCACTACTGTAACGCCCATCAGTATATCAGCACCATTGTCACCGGACAGAATGAAGAAGAGATTCTGACTGCAGTCCGTTCCATGTCCAGAAGTGGTAAAGTGGATGGATTTATTGTTCTTTATTCCCGTGTGAACGACCCTGTCATTGATTTTCTTTTCAGTGAGGGACTTCTCTATATCCTTATCGGAAAACCGGCACAGTACACGAACCACACGATCTATATTGATAACGATAACCTTCTGGCCGGACAGGAAGCCACCGAATATCTCTATGCACTGGGCCACCGGAAGATCGCATATCTGGGTGTCGATAATTCTCTGGTCTTTTCCGCAGACCGAAAAACAGGCTATATGGCAGCTCTTCTGAACCACGGACTGACGGTACAGCCAGAATATTGTATCGAAGTTCCGGGAGTATCCCAGAATGAATTTCAGGAGCTTCGGAAACTGCTTACAGGTAACGACCGTCCAACCGCCATGCTGGTCAGTGATGACATCCTGGCACTTTCCCTGGAGCGTATCTGCATGGAAGCGGGGATTTCCATACCGGAAGATCTGTCCATTCTTTCCTTTAACAACTCACTGTTTGCCAGACTGACCTCACCCCAGCTGACTTCCATTGATATCAATTCCGGACAGCTTGGAATGGAGGCAGCTACGCAGATGATCAGCCATATTGAAAACCCGAACCTTCCAGCTACGAAGATCATTGTGCCCCATCATCTAATTGAGAGGGACAGCTGCCGGAGGATTTAAATGCCTCTGTCGGCGGATACATTATCTTAAACATGATCGAAGCACTTGCGATTTATACAAAAATATGCACCTCCCTTACTGGTTGTTCATCAATACCCGGTCTGAAAAGTGCATATTTTTTCAATTCTTTCTATAATGCTTTCTCATAACACCAGTACATATGTCCCCAGAGTTCGCACTCTCCCACGCTCTCAAAATTCAGCTTATCATAAGAACGGAGCGCTTTTACATTATCTTTTGCAACAAGGAGATGCACGGCCTGATATCCCCGGTTCTTCAGTTCTTCCATCACGCCCACGAGAAGTTTCCGGGCAATTCCCTGGTTCTGAAATTCCTGGTATACTCCCACCCGGGAGACTTCCGCTGACGGCACCATGGTTTTCGACCAACATGTGAGACATTCCACGTTTGGATCATCATCAATGGAAATCACACCTATGATATTCCCCGTCATCGTCCCGCATACAGAACAGGGCATCTCTGGAAAAAATCAAATTCCACCTCTTTTTTCTGTCGGGTAGTCTTCTGTCCACACACAGTAGGCGTTCCCAGCAACGAACGATATAATTTTTAAAACGGTATCTGCCTCTTCTTTTTCTTACACGATCAAATTTCATTTTTCAATCCTCTTTTCTCCCCTGCCTTCGCCAGCACAAGAAGTACGACAAAGGTAATGATCTCCGAGCTCAAAAATGAACTCCACACTCCGTTGATCCCAAACAGTCTGGAAAGGATCACCGCACTGATGGCAATGGCGATCACTCCACGCATAAGAGATCCGGTAATTGCCGGAACAGCACGGTCCACTGCCGAAAAATATGCCACCAGCATAATGTTGATCCCTGCGAACAGGAATCCCAGGAAATAAATCCGCAGTCCCACGTGGGCATAATCCAGAAGCTGCTGATTATTTTCACTGTTAAAAACAGCAATCAGGTTATCCGTAAATCCCCACACCACCAGAATCGTCACCGCTTCCAGCACTGCACTGGCGATCAGGCTCCAGCGAAGCAGGCTTTTTACATGGTCACGCTGTCCTTCTCCGTAGCTTTTGCTGATAAGAGGCTGTTCTCCCTGTGCCAATCCGTTAAAGATGGACATTGCAACAAGAGAAAGATTGGCCACCACTCCATAAGCTGCCACGCTTACATTTCCCGCAATTCCAAGAAGCAGCATGTTAAAAATGATCGTAATAATCGCTGAGGAAAGCTCTCCCACAAAAGCCGAAATTCCAAGCTGACAGCAGGAAACCAGATGACGGATGGAAGGCCGTACCCACCGGAATCCCACGTGATTCTTTTTCCCCAGGTAATGGGTGGTACAGATGGCCATGGTGATCGCAGGGCTAATGGCTGTCGCCAGTGCCGCTCCCGCAAGCCCCAGCTTCATAGGGAACATGAAAATATAGTCAAACACAATATTAAACAGACTGGCAGAAATCGCACCGGTCATAGCTGTGGAAGTTCCCTGATCATTTCGCGCAAATGCAGTAAATGTATAATTAGTCATAAATAATGGCGTAGTGATCAGCATGATCCGGAGATAGCTTTTTCCAAGGGCAGTCAGGCCTGCATCTGCGCCAAGAAGATGCAGAAATTTTTTTCCGGTGCAAAAATCCCTGTAATGATAAAAGGCACACTGCACAGAACGCTCCAGAAAACAGACTGGAGAAAATAGTGATCCGTATTTTCCCCCTTGGCCCTGTTGATCCCGAATCGGGTGGCCGAACCAATACCGATCATGGCTCCGATGGCATATACCACACCATATACCGGAAGGATCAGATTCAGAACAGCCAGTCCGTCCGCTCCGGAATGAACCGATATAAAAAATGTATCCGCCAGAATATAAACCGATATCCCGATCATACCTGCAATACTCTGAAAAATATACTTAAAAAACTGTTTCAGCATAAATTCGCAATATCCTTTCCTGATCCTGTACTAGTATTTAATATTATAATACCCCGCCCAAAACTGCAACTTCAACCGAAAACTATCACACTCTGTTATCGATAATAACACCTTCCGCTGCACCCATAGGGGAACACTGTACGTTTTATCGTACACTGGAATTTTTCCTCATTTTCCGCCATTTCCAGAATATCCAGTGCAGTCCGCAGATTCCGGATATCTTTTTCCATGTGATCCACATAATTTCCACGGCCAACCAGCTTGAGATGAGTGATCCCCGCCTGCCTCATCCTGTACAGGGCACATAATCCACAACCGGTTTCTCCACAGAGATAGCCTGTGTCATCATAAGCAGATGGATCTGGCTCCTGCTCCCAGGACCGTTCCTGAAGAATCTGCAACTTTTCCGGAACAACATCACCATCCTGTACCGTTCCAAGCCAGTAAGGCACCCTGCAAAGATATCCCATCTCATCACAATGCAGAGAATTACAGAAAGCTCCCGTAAACTGACACATTTCGTTGAGCACAAAAGCTTCGAATTCCATCCTCTCTTCCGGCCGGATCCCTGTCTGTTTTTCAAAGGCTCTCTGAGATGCGATCACGGACTGCATATCCTGGAATGTATTTTTCCGGTGAAAAATTATCCGCTTCAGCGGAAAACGCCGGAACATTTTTTACCATCTCACTGTTCACTTCCCCTGTCTCTCCCGCTGAGATGGATCTCACAGGAAATCCCCCTCGTTTTTTCAGATAAACAAGGAGCGCCGGATCTGCAATGATATAGCTTCGAAATCCCAGTTCCATGCACTGCTTTATAATTTCCGTGATCTCCGGATACTGCTCCGGAAGATAATACAACGAATTGAAGGTAAGATGCACCGGTTTTTTATATTTTTCCACCATACGGGATAGAATCTCCAGCTCACTGTATGCCCCAAGCTGAACATTATAGCAAAAAACCTCCCTGCGATTTAACGGCATTACTGTACCATATCTTTCCGCCCAGGAAAACGGGACATAGCCGCAGAAAAATTCATCGGCTCCCGCCTGCACGAAACGTTCATATTCATCTATGGAGCCTAATCCGGCTGTGATCTTCATAGTTCTTTCCTCCCTGTCACAGATTCACCACAATGCGGTCTGGTTTTATGCCCTTTATTTTTTTCCACATTTCCGGTGACTCCAGAAGTGTTTTATCCACACCGAACAGAGAGTTATACCTCCCGATCATGTGTAAATGTTCCGGGTAAAGCAACGAATATTTTTCACAGAATTTCGGACAGTGTTCCGCAAGCTGCTGCATACCACGATCTCCTGTGGTGCACAGGGCGTACAGCGGACAATACTGGGATGTATTCGTCTGATAAAAAGGCAGATGAATGCTGTTTTTCCCTGGTGGAAACTCCTGTGGATAACCGCAGGATTCCCATCATATCTGTGGATATGAAATTCTTTCGCCAGAAAATCCCGGTAAAATTCCGCATTCAGACTGTTGTGCTGAAATAATGCGGTATCTCCGGATTTATATTTCATCCGCGGATCTTTCTTACGTTTATTGATCAGTGTCCCAAAAACCGGACTTAAATGTGAAGTTTTTCCACGTAGTATCTCCACCATGGCCCAGTCATTGACCACAATTTCCACATTCACCCCATGAACACAACACCAGTTATCCACTTTTTCCAGAAGTTTTTCCACGGACGAAAGCATAAATTCCCGGATATAGGAAAATGCCAGTGTAACCTCCAGGTCTTCCGAACGCATTTTATCCATAATAGAAAAAAGCTGTTCTTCTGTTGGAAACAGGTTATGGCAAAACTGATTTCCAATATAAAATCTTTCCGGTGTGCGACCTGCAAGCCAGCTTTGAGTGAGATGATTTTCTGCCAGTAATACGCCAGAAAATCCGGCAGAAGCCGACACAGATATTCTTCATAAAGGGAAGTACCGTTTAATTCCAGAGCAAACTCTGTCCCTTTGTTCCGGAATGACCTTTCTGTGTCTGTAGAACTTCTATTATTGCCATATTTTCCACAATTCCGCACCAGTTCTTTTTCCGGAACTGCCGGATACGACACTTTTTCATTTCTGCCAGTTCTCAACTCCTCACACATACTGCCACGTTCTATATTCTGATCTGTATCCGGATTTCGTTTTATGGAATCTCCTTCAAACCACAGTTTTTTCTGTTCTTCCAGACTCCCGCAATGCACTTCATCAAGTTCCGCAGGATAACCAGTCAGTGCCTCCGCCAGCTCTCCATCGTCACCATTCAGTTTCAGACGGATATATCTGCTGTATTCTCCGGCCAGCCGCTGAACTTCCTGTACATAGTCTTTCTGCTCTACTTTCACAGAATACTCTCTGAAAAAAATGTCTGAATTTTCCTGTAAACGCCGCTCTTCTGCTGCCAGCATCACTGTGTTTATTTCAAACTTCCGGATCTCCACCTTCCGATACCCGGCTTTTTCATATCATAAAAACAGATCAGAAAGCACTCCGGTTCCGGACATTCTTCTGCCAACCGAAACCGAAATCCTTCTTCTTCCAGCTCTGTGAGCCGTATTTCTTTACTGTCCATAAAACCGGACAGTAATCCAATGGTATCATAGATATTTTCATCAAAAAAATTTTCTCCCGGTCAGATCCGTAAGATGTCCGCTTCCACTATCTTGTCGATTACGGCAACTCCCGGATTTATGCACATGAAGTGGCGGAAGTTGTCTGCACTATGGCAAAAAGAGAGATGCCATATGCTTCCATACAGCACCTCCCAACACTTCTTATTATTTCACTTCAACTAATTCAATTCTGAAATTCAGCTCTTTACCTGCCATCTCATGATTGGCATCAAAAGTAATAGTCTTCTCATCTTTTGCGTTTACTTTAACCGGGAATGGCTGTCCATACTGGTTGGAGAGATATACCTGCTGTCCCACGGTAAGATCCTCGGAACCTGGAAGCTGTGCGATCTCAAGAGTAAAGATGGCATCCGGATTCGGCATTCCGTAAGCTTCTTCCGGCATCAGGTGCACATCTACCACCTGTCCGACTTCCATGTTTGCAACTGCCGCGTCAAAACCTTTGATCATCTGACCGGCTCCGCAGATGAATTCCAGCGGTTCGCCACGGTCATAGGAAGAATCGAACTGTGTTCCATCGTTAAATGTTCCTCTGTAATGGGTACGGCAGGTTTTTCCAACATTAGGACCTGTGATAGCCGGCTGGGAACCACATCCGCCACCACAGTTTCCACAGGAATGTCCTTCCTCATGTCCGCCGCAGGAGTGTCCATCTTCATGCTTCCGCAGGAATGTCCCTCCTCATGATGATGATCACAGTTCACACCGGTAGATACCAGCTCACCTTTCAGATAAGCCTCTACAGCCGCATCTGCATCACCCTGTGCTCCGGAACATAACTCAATACCAGCCTCAGCAAGTGCACTCTGTGCTCCGCCACCGATTCCTCCACAGATCAGAACGCTGATTCCCTGCTCTGCAAGAAGTCCTGCAAGTGCACCATGTCCGGTACCATTGGAACCGATCACCTCACTGGAAACAACCTTATTATCCTCTACCTCATACACCTTGAAAAACTCAGTTTTTCCAAAGTGCTGGAAAATGTTTCCGTTATCGTATGTTGCTGCAATTTTCATTTATAAAACCCTCCATCAATCAGATAATGTCTCATTAGTATAGCCTGTTACCAATATAAAAAGCAAGGATAATCACCAGATCTTTTTTTTTTCCCGTTTCCATATCTACAAGATCCAGATAGACCACACGGAACTTTTCGCCAAATTCCTGATCTCTGTGCCAGTGCCCAAAATACCACCGGGTCAGTGAATCATATACCGTCTCACTTACATACTGCAGATAATTCTGCAATTGCCGTTCTTCCATCGCCGAGTGATATCCCCCAAGTGAAGGTATAAGATTTAACGGACAGGTATGTGTAATCACATAATCTACCTTATAGTCACAGGCCTTAAGATTTTTATTTCCATTCTCATAATCTTCCTCAGAGGGAATCTCTTCCTCCCAGTAACTTTTGTTCAGGGTACGATATGCCCTGTCTATGGAAAAAGCTCCTCCAAAACAGAATATTCGTTTCCCTTTCAGACAAAGAACTTCTCCTCGAAGCACATGAATGATCCTGCTTCGGATCATATGGACTCTGGCATTATTCCATTGTTCAACAGGGAATTTATTCAGTGCACGGTGATTTTCATGATTTCCATCCGCAAAAATAATATATCCGTTTATTTTCTGAAGAAACCGGTCTACATCATCCAAAAATACATGCTCATCTCTGTTATCCCAGAATACAAACCCAAAATCTCCGGCAACAAATAATGCATCTCCCTCTCGAAGCTGTCTGGTAATCATCGTTAATGCCGCAGTATCACCGTGCAGATCTCCGGTAATAAGCAATCTTCCTGATATTTCTGTTTCCATACTGTTTCAACTCCTCTACTGGTATCTGTAACATTCTCTGACCTTCCATCTGATGCTCTGCATAACCGTAACAGAAGAATACCTGTCAGCCTCCAGCATCTTACATCATTCTCTCACAGGTAAGATAATCTGTACCCCAGTTTTTATAGCAGTCTGCAATCCTGGAATCTGTAAACAGCCACAGTGCGACCTTAATATTTTTCGAATGCGCTCTGGCTATTGTAGCTCTGTTGGTACATCCATACTGAGCACTTACGTCAAATTTATATCTGGCACATTCATTCAGCGCTGCACTGGTGATCTGATCCCGGAGTATCCACTGTATGCTCACGGTTCTGTTTATCTGTCTGAGCATGATCAGCGGTTCTTCCTTAAACGAGATCACAACCGGACTTTTTCTGGATTTTTTTATGATCTGGTTAAACTTTGCAACACCATTCTGATCCAGGTTTGATTTGATCTCGATCACCGGTGTCATGGAATATTTTATTACAGCACTGAAGATACTGTTCCAGTGTAGGAATAATATTATTCTTATATGCAGAAGCATTTTGTTCCTGTAATAACCGGATACTTCTTTACTTCCTGATATGTGAGGTTTTCAATTCTCTTATCAACGCCACACATACGCAGCAGATTAGAATCATGAAAAATCACAAATGTCCCGTCTTTTAACTGTCGTACATCAGTTTCTACATACTTCGCACCTTTCTGTCCTGCAAGACTGAAAGCAGGAAGTGTGTTTTCCGGTGCTTCCAGACTTAATCCTCTGTGCAGGATCGTACCAGAACTTCCACTCAGAGGTGCATTGGATGTACCTGTCTTTTTGTCTCGAACGTATACCTGTATGGTATTTTTTATTTTCTTTCCACCATCTGCCGTCACTGTGATCTTTACAAGGCCGGGAGCCTTTGCTGTAATTTTTTCCCGTCCTGGATACTGTAACAACGGAACTGTTGGATGTGGCATAAGTTATTGTTCTTACATATGCATTTCCCGGATGGACAGTTACCCCTCAGCGTTTTTCTGTTTCCCTTTATCCATTACGATTTCTGAAGAAGTCGAAACTGATTTCAGTTCTGCTCCGACAACCACTTCCGCAGATGCAATATACCGGTTTCTTCCCAAAGACACACAGGTTATTTTGACTGTGCCTGTTGTTTTTGGTGTTACAATACCACTGGATGAAACTGTCGCGATTTTTGTATTCGAAGATTTATAAATTGCCACGCTTCCATGCTTTTCCGGCTTCAGCTGTATTGTTTTTCCTGTTTTTGTTTTTATCGGAGTTGTTTTATATCCGGTAAAATCTGTGTATATGAGCTGATTATATGTATACACTTTACAGGAAATTTTTTTTTCCTCCATAAACAGCATAAATCTGAACATTTCCCCAGCTCTTTGCGGTGACTTTTCCATTGGATATGGCTGCAAGTTTGGGATTGCTGCTTTTCCACTGGACTTTCTTTGGATCTACTTTTCTTCCATTGTTGTAAACAGACAGCTCTTTGTTTTTTCCTACCTGCACAGAAGCTGTTTTCTGCTCAAAATGAAACTTTCTGTTGCCGCTGCTGCCGGTACTGAAAAGCAGATCAATAAGATAACCATTGCTATCAGCCTCTGATTTTTTTCCTCATACTGTGATTCCTCCTAAAAACATTCTGTAAAGTTATTATGCCGTAAATATCGGACATTTACAAGTTTCATATCTCTGTTTATATGCAAAAAAACACCTTCCGGATCCAATCCGGAAAGTGTTTCTGCTCTGTTGTTTTTCAGTTTATAATTCTACATTGCTGCTGTTTGTAAAAACCGGATAAACTGCCGGAATGTGCCGCATTCCAACTCTTACACATAATTCCGCATACGCAACCGCCAGAAATGCCGGATCAATGATCTTCACCGGAAGTTCCTTTTCCAGCTTTTCTCCATATCCTGCCATTCCAAGACAACCTAAGATGATCCCGTCGGAATGATCTTCCTCCACTGCTTTTTTGCAGACAGCTTTCAGATATTTTTTCTGTAGCCTCCGGATTGGTGCGCAGTTCTCCGATCGGAATATCCAGCGCCCGGACTGCTGCCATTTTTTTCCCTGGCAATGCCGTTTCGCATCAGACGACGGTAGGTTCTTGGAATATTGATATCTCGGAAGTCAGCACCGTAAAACGGTTGCAGATCATGCTCGCCGCAGCCAGACTGGTTTCTCCGGGACCGATCACCGGAATTCTTACATTTTCACGGATGGCATCAATTCCCACATCGCTGAAGCAGTAGATCACAATGGCATCGTATCCTTCTTTTTCCGCACGGATACTCTCCTTCACCATTTCCGCCGCAGCAAAGGCCTCATCTGTATTACAGTCCAGCTCGTCCGGACCTTTTTTTGATACAGTCCACGGAAACCTCTGCATCGGAGGAAAGTGCCACTTTCAGCATTTTCTCACGTGCATCCATAGTTTCTCTGCTCATGGCTTTGTCTGACATGATTACTTTTATTTTCATTTTTTATCTGTTCTCCTTTGCTGCCTCCGCAGTCCATACCTCAGATTCTACTCCGATATCAGATGCCACAAAACGCCTGCCTGGATTTTTCTTATAATTCTCATATGCTTTGGTAACCAGTTTTCTTCCAACCAGAAGTGTCGGGATGTTGACAAAGATCAGGATTACATTGATCAGGTCAGATACATACCACAGGTTATCCAGCTGAAGTCCGGATAATACAGTCAGGGTTCCAAGTGGAACGAAGATCAGCGCTCCAAGGCATCTTGTAAAATAGATGAACTTTTTATTCTTGGAAATCTTGTTTGCAGCGATCTCTGTATAAGTCAGGTCACAGAGAAGTGTTGTAAATGCAAACAGTCCAAATGCAACGACCACGATGATAAATACGATCACATCCAGGATTCCGTCTCCCGGTACCAGCTCCTTGACGGAAGTCAGGAACGTTCCGATCTTGTTTGCCTTCATCACATCCCAGTCAATGGACGGATTATTCCAGATAGCACCTGCAGTTACCACAAAACCAGCCAGAGAGCAGATCACGATGGTATCTACAAATACACCGATGGACTGAATGAATCCCTGCTCGCACGGATGATTGGCATCCGCAATAGAGGAGGCCTGTGTTGCAGTACCCATACCAGCCTCATTGGATAAAAGTCCTCGTTTCAGTCCCTGTGCCATAGCCACACCAAATGCTCCGCCAAAGATAGCGCTTGGTTTAAATGCTCCTACAAATACAGCCGCAAAGAATCCCGGCACTTTTTCCGATATTCAGAACGATCAGTACCAGTACGATGAGAACATATAACCCTGCCATAACCGGTACAACCGCATCGGAAAATTTTGTTACGCTTTTGATTCCGCCAAATGTGATAACTGCGATGACCACGATAATGGCAACTGCGATCACATAGTACAGGGGATCTGTTACCTGTGTTGTTTTTCCTGTTACTTCATCTGCAATAGAGCTTACTGCTGTAAATACATGGAAGGTATGTACCGGAATACTCAGCATGTTGTAGATCAGATACATGATGCACATTGCCGCACCGATCCATGCTTTGTTTTTCCAGATCTTCTGGATATAGAAGGTAAAACCTCCTACATATTCATTTCCTTTTCTCTCTTTAAAAATCTGTGCCAGTGTTGCTTCACAGAAGGATGTCGCCATCCCCAGGAATGCGGAAACCCACATCCAGAAGATCGCTCCCGGTCCTCCAATGGTTACCGCCCCGGTTACACCTACAATATTTCCGGCACCGACGCGGCCGCATACTGACCAGAAAAGCTGCCAGCTGGGAAGTTCCAACCTTTGCCTGCTGTTTGGAAGTCAGAAGACGGATTCCTGTCTTGAATTCTTTTACCTGCACAAAACCAAAACGTAAAGTAAAATACAAACTTCCTCCAAGAAGAAGCAGAAATGCAATGGACAGCCGTCCTAAGATCGGAATGTTTGCATATGCATCAATGTTTGTCGGAAAGTCCCAGAGAAAATCTGCTACCGGAACCACCTGCGCAAAAAGCTGATTTACAAGTTCAAATATATGAGCCATGAAACGCTCTCCCTTCTTTTCCCGTTATACGTATGCCATCTTACTTCTCCTGCTGATTTTTCAGGCAGTAGTCATACATTTCCTCACCGGTTGTCCACCATACACCATCAAAAGTTTCAATATAATCCAGAAGCTCTTCCAGAAGTCCGATCCTGCCCGGTGCTCCGATGGCTGCCGGATCCAGCTGAAGGACATAACAGAGGCCGTATTCATGGCATCCGAAAAATTCATCCTTCCAGTTGTTAAGAACTCCTGTATAATTTGCGATCCTGCCCTGGCCTGCCGGAAATGCCGGATGATAGTTGAACGCAAAATACGGAAGATCATAGTTTACCCAGTGAATAGGGATCTCCAGGATCTTATCCTCACCCAGATCTTTCCAGTATGGTCTGTCATCATCGCAGAGATTGCTGGAATACACCAGGCCGTTTTTCTTTGCGATCCGCAACGTATCCAGGGTCAGCTCGCCTTCCGGGGAACGAAATCCCTTCGGTGTAACGCCGCATACCTTTTCAATCGCAGCGATTCCTTTTTTGATGGCGCTTTCCTGCTCTTCCTCGGATAATAATGCCATATGCTCATGATGATATCCCAGTGCTGCGATCTCGTGGCCTTTTTCCACAATAGCTTTCAGCTTATCCGGATACTGCTCTGCCACCCATCCAGGAGTAAAAAAATGTTGCGCGGATGCCCCGTTCTTCCAGTATTTTTAAGATACGGTCCACGCCTCTTGTCATTCCGTACTGTCCAAGAGACAGTGTTTTCGGCATATCCTTGCAGGTGGGATCTAACTGCAGCCAGAACAGTTCCGCATTCAGGTTGATGGTGATCATGGCGCTGCATTTTTTGTTTTCCGGCCACTTTGGTCTTTCCAGTTTCATCCTTATTTCTCCTCCTGTTCTTGTGAATGGCTTCGATACCAGTCTGATACTTCCGTTCCTGTTGCCACCCAGACATCCTCTTTGGATGTGATCTGCTCCAGCATATGTTTCAGGATCTGGATCCTTCCAGGGGAACCAATTACCTGGGGATGACTCATATAAGAAATGCAAAGCCCCTCTCTGTAATGTCCGCGGAACTCTCTCATAAAATTGTCTTCTACCAGACGATAGCTGGAAATCCTGTCCTGTCCTGCCGGTTCTGCCGGATACATGTTATATGCCATAGCTACGTAATCATCTACTTCCCATTTCGTAGGGATCTCGATAAAATCTGTTTTCTCACCGTTTATGATCGTACGATATGGTCTGTCGTCACCACGCATGGAGCTTGAATAACGGAAGCCTCTCTCATACAGAAGCTGCGGTGTGATCTTTGCCCAGTCACCGGATGGAGTACGGAAGCCTGTTACTTCATGACCGATAAGCTTTTTAAAGATTGCCTGAGTCTTCTCAATGATCTCGATCTGCTCCTCTGTTGTTTTTCCCGCAAATCTCTCATGTGCATATCCATGATGTCCGATCTCATGTCCTGCCTCTGCGATCCTCATGATCACATCTGGATAACGTTCAGCTGTCAGCCCCGGTACAAAAAATGTTGCTTTTACACCGTAACGATCCAGCATATCCAGGATACGGTCTACGCAGCGCTTTGGTCCGTACTGGCCTACGGATAAGGATTTGATGTATTTCTCACCGTTTGGAAGTCCACGGTTTCCGTTTTCCCAGGTGGTATCTCCGTCTACATCGAAGGTAAACATTACCGCACATTTTTTTACCTTCCGGCCATTTTAAATTTCCCATTGTGTATTCCTTTCTGTTCTTTCTGGATTGTGAATTATCGTCTGAATACATATTCATTCTTTTTGAATTAATATTTGTTCACTTGGTCACCCACTTGTTTATAAAGAATAGCACCCGAAGGTGCTTTTCGTCAATGGTTTTTCATTATCCTGTACTTTTTCGCCTGTTTCCGCCCCCGGTCCATGATTTTTTCCAAGCAAAGGCCGGGAACTTCTGGCATTTTAGCTAAATGCATATTTAATCAATTATCCCTCAGCATATCCATCGTTACCTGAAGATGTTCCTGCATCAGCTTCTGTGCTGCTTCCGTATCCCTTCTGCGGATCGCATCAATGATCTGACGATGTGATTCCAGCTCCTGCTTTTCGGAAGTGGCTTCCAGCACATCATAAAACTGCCCATACATCATATCCAAGATCGCATTCAGGACCAGCTCCAGTGTCTGGGTCATGAACATACTGCCGGTTTTTTCCGCATAGAGCTTGTGCAGTTCAAATTCACCGGTTGTAGTTCCGGTTGTCTCGTAGGTATGTTCCACTTTTTTGTAAGCTTTTTCCAGATCATCAATGTCTTCTTCGGATGCGTTACGGATGATCAGCTCCACACCCTTTACTTCCAGAACCTGACGGACTTCATAAGCTTCCAGCATGGAATAGCGTTCCAGATTTTTGCTGAGACTTTCTGTACGTTTCTCGGATCCGTGGCCTGGCTGTTCCCTTAAGAATCTTCCTTTTCCCTGGTGAGAAACGATCACACCTCTGGTTTCCAGAACATGAAATGCCTCTCTTAACACATTCCGGCTGACTTTCAGCTGCTCGATCAGTTCTCTTTCCGGCGGAAGCTTGCCACCTGGCTGGATATGCTTCTCATCGATCAGCCTGTAAAGTTCTTCTACTACTTCTTCATATAATAAAGTCCGTGCGGATTGACTTCTTAATCTCATATATTTCTCCAATCTGTTGATAATTCTGTGTCCTTTAATTTTTAATTATAATTGGTTTTTCTACAGTTGTACAACAGAATTTTTACCGGATTTGTCAAATAAGTAAACGGCAGATTCTTTGTTGTGGATCTGCGTCAATAATACTGTACATGTATTTCATTTTCGATCAGTCGTCGTAGTGATTCCAGTCTCCGAAGATTCCTTTGCTGCTATGGCCTGTTTTATGGCCATTTGCATCATAATGGTTTGCTCCGCCAAATACTCCCGGACGACTTTCTCCTACTTTGTGGCCTTTGGCATCATAATGATTCATTCCTCCGAAAATACCAGGTCTGCTTTCTCCGATCTTATGGCCTTTGGCATCATAATCATTATACCCTCCGAACAATCCGGGTCTGCTTTCCCCAATCTTATGACCATTGGCATCATAGTGATTAATGCCTCCAAATAAACCTGGTCTGCTGTATCCTTCTTTCTTACTCATAATTGTTCCTCCTTTTTCCAGGCGGTTATTCATAATCCGCGTTTGCTGTTTATTTCCTTATGCTTTTGATGCAATCAGTCCGACAATACCAATAACAAGAAGTATCGGCAATGCCAGGGAGATCAGTCCTCCTGCTACCATTACGATCAGGATCAACGGCAGGAATACCAGCGTTAATATAAATTTAGATATCCCCCAGGCTGCTTTCAGGCCGAAAAAAAACAGCTTTCCAAAAACTCCAAACATACATATGATAAATAATAACGTCAACATAATTTCTCCTTTTCTCCAGTTATATTTACTGATATAAATTTTGATTTATTTATGATTCCAAGCTTTTCACTGAATTTCGGATCTCTTTCCATTTTTTCCAGGATCCGTATCATCTGCAATCTTCTTGTCACGTCCACACAGCCACCTCTTTCTCTTTGTCGGCCCTTGCTGTCACTCGATGAATCCAGTATAATAGAACCATCTGTAAAAATAAACGTTCTATATGTTGAAATAACTTCATATATTTCCCTATTTTGGAGAATTAACAGAGGAGACTGAACCATGGGGAAACAATCTACCAGAGAAAACAAAACTATTTATCAGCAATACAGAGAAGAACAGGGTCTGACCCGCGAAAAAGCCAGCCAGGAAATGACCGGTGTTTCTGCCTCCAGGATTGAAAAGATCGAATACGAACTGCAGGAACCAACCCCTTACGACATCATCCAGATGGCTGACTGCTATAAGCATCCTGACTTATGCAATTATTACTGTTCTCACAAGTGTATGATCGGGGACCGGTATGTACCGGAGATCGAGGTTTCCGAGCTTTCTACCATTATCCTGGAAAGCATCGCTAGTCTTAATGAGATCAACCCTCTCACCAGCCGTCTGATCCAGATCGCCAGAGACGGTAAGATCACCGACGATGAAATCAAAGACTTTGCATATATCAGCCAAAAGCTGGATGAGGTTTCCCTGGCTATTGATTCTCTGAACCTCTGGGTTGATAAAACTGCTAGTGAGAAGAATATTAATATTGAGCTTTTGAATGCCGAGAAAGCGAAGCTTGAACACAAATAAACTTTTCCCCATATAAAGGAAACATTCACATAACATACTTTGACAAATACTAATTTTTTAATAAGAAGGTTTGAAATAAAATGAAATCATACGAAGAATTACTTTCAGATATTGAAGAAGATATGGAACTTATGGGTTCCTCACATATTGTTTATCACGGAGAAAAGGATGGCATTATTACTGATTATGATTACCTTCCATCCGACTCCTGTACGATCTCCATTCCCTTAAAAGAGCTCCAGGAAAAAATCCAGCTGCAGATGCTCTATGACAAAGCTTCCTCTCATACAGCGGAAGCTGATAACAACGCCCCGAAGCTGGCCGTTGTTTTCCCGGGTATCGGATATGGCCCTGATAAACCGCTCCTTTACTATGCAGCTCGCCTTGCCAGAAATCAAGGTTATCAGATCCTGAATGTATCTTACGGTTCTCTTCCCGAAAATGTCAAAGGCGACCGTGCCAAAATGGAACAGGCCTCGAGCTTGCGTTGAAACATACCGAACAGTTTCTCCAGAATGTTGACTGGCATTCATATGGAAGTATTCTGTTTATTTCCAAAAGTCTTGGCACTATCATATCTTCAGCCTATGCTTCCAGGCATGATCTGACAGTGAAAAGCATCCTGTTTACGCCTCTGGCGGATACCTTTTCTTTCTCACTGGCCGGAAGCATCGCCTTCCACGGCACCGCAGATCCCTGGGCCGAAACCGAAATTATCCAGAAGCTGGCACAGCAAAAAGAGGTACCTCTTTTTCTTACAAAAACGCCAACCATTCACTGGAAACCGGCGATGTGCTGACGGATATTACGATTCTGAAAACTACAATGGAGCGGGTTGAGCGTTTTATTTAACGCCAGCCTGCTCGTTCTTTGTTTTTTGCATTCTTATTTTTTTGAATATTTTATATTGACGTTCCAGTTCCATATTCTCATCCATTGGCATTTCTTTTGCCTCCAGTATCCTCTCCACAGCCTGAGATGGATCCATGGTATGATATGGAAGAAATAATCCTCTCAGTTCCTTCGGTTTTATAATTTTATAAACCTGTACTGATGTTAACTCACAGATAATCGCAAAATACCTGTAGATATAACCAATCCAGTACATCTCGTTGCGGGTATATTTTACAGTTCCATAATCCGAAACTCCATACTCTTCATCTACAAACTGTAAAATATCATTTGCCTGAATATTACTTTCAAGGACTGACCCATTATCAAGTCTTTTTGCTATTTTACTTTTCATAAATCGCCTGATAAAAAATCTCTGAGCTCGACTCCATTTTTATCAACAGAGTTTTCAAATGCAGTCGCCTGAAGTTCACACAAAAGCAATCCATCTTTATCTATTTTTCTCATTCATCGGCCACCTCTTTACACCAGGATTTCATCAATATACAGACCCTTTCATTGTCTGAAATATAACATCGTTCTATAAGTTTAGCCTGCGATACTGCCTTTTCACTTATAAATATATACTGCATTCCAAGATTTGTTGCCGCAAGACAGTGTTTGCACTGTTCATCTGTAATTTCTCCATTAATAAATGAATTAATAATCTGAAACATACGGTTGTCTGCTATCGGTGCAATTATGTAGTCACAATCTCTGGACTGTTCTGCAAGCATTTTTTATTGTTGGATGTTCCTTGTATTCATCTAGCGCCCCCGATAGTAGGCAATCGTCATCATCCATTCCTGGTCCACTTTATATCTCTTACATTTCAGACTCGTGTCATTGAAACGAATATAATATACCGATGAATGCTCAAATCCTGATACAAATGAGATTGCCTGCTCGTAACTTTCCCCTGTATAAAATCCCTGTCCAAAATCATTGTTACTCCTGCCTCTATAGATATCTTACTTTCCCCGGTAATTTTCACTTTTCGCCCCAATGGAAAAGCAATTTCTCATTTTTTTCCAGAGCATCTCTCCAGAGCATTTCTTTTCAGTTTATTTATTCTTATATTTTTTGTAAATGCAAATCTGTATACATTCTCCAAAATTCTTGCAGACGGAACTGTTTTTCCCAACTCATTTCTTGAAACAGTCACCTGCTCTACTCCAATCTGTTCTGCAAATTCTCTCTGAGAAAGGCCTAATATCGCCCGAATTGATCTCAAATCTTCTGGAAAATTATATTTCATATTTCGATCACCTCAAACTTATTTAAGTAATATTATATGAATAAGTTCAATATAAACTTATTCATATAATATTACTTAAATAAGTTTTTGTTATTATTTTTTATGCTAATGGGATAATATTTCATTGCTTCTATGCCACTTTTTTCTTGTATATATTTGTCAGACGCCTATCAATAAGAATTACTTCTTCTTTTCATAATCTATATGTGCCTACTCACAGTAAAATTTCTATTTTCTTGAAATTATTTTTTTATAAAACATTAAGGTTGAATTTGGTCCTATGTCAAGATTTAGTACAAGTTAAAATGAGAAATTTCTTTCCATTTTAACCTACCAGAAGCTCAGCCTCAGTATGCGTTTTTTCATACACTCTTTCCGTCATTTTCCCAGAATGTTGATTGCTTTTTTAATACATCCAGGGCATCTTGGGCATCACGTAATTCACGTCTGAGACGGGCAATTTCTTTCTGTTCATCAGATGCGTAATTACCAGAACCACGAACAGGAATATCACCTGATTCCCGGAAGTCTTTCAGCCACTTGGTTAATGTGCTGTATCCGATGCCAAGATTTTCTGCACATCCACGTACCCCGAGATCTTTGTGATCTTGATAATACTGGATTGCATCAAGTTTAAATTGTTTGTCATGTTGTTTTGCCATATGAGATTCTCCTTCAGCATGTTTCTATTGTATCATGCTTATGTGTATTTGGAATTTCTCATTTTGGCTTGTACTATTTATATTCTAGCATCACTTATGCTACTACAGCCTTGGGATGGAGTGCATTTCGCAGATATTCTGGCAGTCTTGCTTCAAAATCAGCGGTAAAAGCAGTCAGTTGTTCATCGCTGAGTTTTAAAATTTCCTGAAGGCTTGCCATTAAAGCATCCATCAGGATACCAAGTGATCTGGTGAACTACTCGGCAACTGAGTTACCAGAGCATCTGAATTAAGGCGGGATACCGCCTTTTCAGGGTGCGTCCATGACACCACTACTGTTTGCTCTTTAGAGCTATACAGCTACTTTTATTATTTCTGGCGTTTTTTAGTCCGGTTACGGACAGTTCCTTTTTCTCTCCGGATACGGAGAGATATTTTCTCAGGATGTTATATGCACCTACAGCATCTGCGTTATACTTCCGGTTTCTGTCCCTGTACAGTCCCCTTTGTTTTCGGTTGCATGGCTGTGCATATCTTTTTTCCACCTCTGGTGACAGCGGACTGCACTGGCTGGTATAGCTTTCTTCCTGTCTTACAAAACGGATCCCGTACATCTTAAGCTTATATTCCATCATGCTATAGAGCCTGTTATACGGCAGATTGTGGAACTTCTGGTTTGTTCTGTGTCCCAGGTCTTTTCCTTTCCGGATATTCCGGATATCCCCTGCCACAACACAGGTAATTCCCTGTTCACGGCAGTATTTTGCAAAGTATCTTGTGATCTTGTGTAGATAATCCGTTACCGAGTTCTGCTTTTTCTGATATAATCTGCGAATATGTTTTGATGTGACTGGATGTTTTATTCCCTTCACAGACTGCTGTCCATACCATTGTGCCTGCACCCTTGCAATCTCTTTATGAAAATATCTTTCCAATGCAAGATATCTTCTGCCCAGGATAAATGTATTCCCATTCCCGGAATCATAGCATGTCATAAGATTATGAAGTCCCAGATCAACTGACAGATAGTGTCCATTCTGCGAAAGTTCTTCCCTCTCTGAAATCTCATAAACAACAATAACTTTACATTCACCTTTTTCCGGTGGGTAGATCCGCAACTGTTTGATCTGATCCATGCCCCTGAAAATCTTATTTTCAAGATAAAGAAAGTTCTCATGGATCTGATACGTTTCTTCCATATATCTTTTTAATGCTTTTGGAAGGGACAGACGGACTTTTTCTGTGTCCCATTCATGTACAATTCCCATCTGCATATAGGTAATGGGGATACTTTCCTGTTTAAACCGCGGTGGTCTGGGATTCTCAATCCCTCCGGATCTTTTCAAGGCGTAAAAAGATTTCCATGCTTTATCCAGCAGCTTGCAGACTTCCTGGGCTGTCTGAGATGGAAGCTGTTTATACCACAGATCCTCTCTATGGGATTTTTTCTGATAATACCAGTCCGGGTATTTCTCCATTCCCATTTCTTTGTAATGCTGACGTTCGTAATTACAGACATTCCAGAGCTTGGATGCCGCATAACACATATGTCCGATGACGTTTGCATATTCCTGACTGACCTTTATGGATGTTTTCTTTGACAGCAGCATTTCCCACCTCTATGATCTCAATAAGCTTTACTCTGATGCTCAATATATCTGCGGATATTTTCTTCCGACACAGACCCGACCGTTTCCACATAATAGGAATGGTTCCACAGCTCTCCTTTCCAAAGCTGTTCTCTTATTTCCGGAAAACGTTCGAATAATTTCCTGCCGGTGATCCCTTTCAGATATTTCACGATCGCAGTTATGGATAATTTGGGAGGAGCAGACACAAAACAGTGCACATGGTCTCCTTCCCCGCATTCAAACAAATGGACGGTAAAACCTTTATCCGCTGCGATCTCCTGCACCAGCTCCTGAAGATATGCTTCAATCTCCGCATTCAATATCTTCCGCCGGTATTTCACTGACCATACCATATGGTAATTAATATTGCACACACAAGTGCGGTAATGTATAAGATTCTCCTTCATACATATAGTATAGCATAGTATTAAGAATATCACAATAAAATGCCGAACATATTTTCTTTTTT
>ENA-OQAR01000002-OQAR01000002.1-human-gut-metagenome-genome-assembly--contig:-NODE-2-length-50166-cov-5.763904_pt1 | contig 50166 bp, 55 predicted proteins | sample MGYA00242738_ERZ504533 | MGnify/ENA primary metagenome ERZ504533 (study PRJEB26092, sample SAMD00036276) | human gut metagenome | host: Homo sapiens | study: EMG produced TPA metagenomics assembly of the... | reverse complement strand
CAAACGAATTAAAAAATATAAAGAGAAATGGTGTGCATAAAAATACCTACACTCCAAAATGAAATGTAGGTATTTTTGTCGCTTACCTTTAGATATTTCACCTGTCTACTTGACAAGGGGCATATCAGTTATACATTCTATAGTCAGACGGATACGGAAGTGGTCATCAAGCTGGTGGACTACTATTATAAAAAAGCACAACCTTGGTCCTATTGATGCCATCGCTAAGACGATGGTGCGTGTCCGTGGTTCCTACGCTCTTGAGCTGATGTTCCAGGATTATCCGGGCGAGATCTGGGTGGCACGTAAGGATAGCCCGATGATCATCGGCATTGCGGATGGTGAGACCTATGTGGCTTCGGATGTCCCGGCAATTCTGAAATACACTCGCAACGTGTATTACATTGGCAACCTTGAGTTCGCAAAGCTCGTTCCGGGTGAGGCTCACTTTTATGATCTGAATGGTGATGAAATCGAGAAGCAGACCACCGAGATCAAGTGGAATGCAGAAGCAGCTGAAAAAGGCGGCTTTGAGCATTTCATGATGAAAGAAATCCATGAGCAGCCGAAAGCTGTTCAGGATACCCTTAACTCTGTGATCAAGAACGGCGCTATCGACCTATCCAGTGTGGAAATCACCGAGGACGAAATTAAAAACTTTGAGCAAATCTATATTGTTGCCTGTGGCTCTGCATGGCATGTGGGCATGGCTGCTCAGTATGTGTTGGAAGATATAGCGGATATCCCAGTGCGTGTGGAACTCGCATCTGAGTTCCGTTATCGGAAGATGCCGCTCAATCAGAAAGCACTGGTAATCGTTGTCAGCCAGTCTGGCGAGACAGCAGATACATTGGCTGCACTGCGACTTGCAAAAGAAAAAAGCATAACCACAATGGCAATCGTCAATGTGGTAGGCAGCAGTATTGCCCGTGAAGCGGACAAAGTGTTCTACACCCTTGCCGGTCCAGAAATCTCTGTTGCAACGACCAAGGCATACAGTGCACAGCTGGCAGCTATGTACTGTATGGCGGTTCAGTTTGCAAAGGTCAGAGGAAAAATCACGGAGGAGCAGTACAGCTACTATATTTCTGAACTGTTGACTCTCCCGGAGAAGATGCAGAAGGCTCTGGAAGATAAGGAGCGTATCCAGTGGTTCGCAGCAAAGTATGCCAGCGCACATGATGTGTTCTTCGTAGGTCGTGGCATTGACTATGCAGTCTGCTTGGAAGGTAGTTTGAAATTGAAGGAAATCAGCTACATTCACTCGGAGGCATATGCAGCTGGCGAACTGAAGCACGGAACCATCAGTCTGATTGAGCAGGGAACATTGGTCATTGGTGTACTGACCCAGAGTAAACCCTACGAAAAGACTATCAGCAATATGTTGGAGTGCAAGAGCCGTGGTGCCTATCTGATGGGGCTCACTACTTATGGCAAGTATGAAATCGAAGATCAGGTAAACTTCACAGTTTATGTTCCAAAGGTGGACGAGCATTTTGTTGGTAGCCTGGCAGTGATTCCGTTGCAGCTACTCGGCTACTATGTGTCTGTAGCCAAGGGCCTGGATGTGGATAAGCCAAGAAATCTGGCGAAGAGTGTGACAGTAGAATAAAAGTTAGTAAAAACGTTACTTATCATGGCAGCCGGTATCGGTAGCGTTTTGGAACAGGAATCAAACAGTTGGAGCCAGTGGATGATGCTGGACATATCATTATGGATTACTCAATCATGATGCGATTGAGGCCGGCTTCAATCATGTAGTATTTATCATCCGTAAGGATATTGAGAAAGAGTTCAAAGAGGTCATCGGCGATCGCATTGCATCTATTTGTTCCGCTCACAATGTAACTGTGGACTATGCTTTCCAGGATATCAACGATATTCCGGGAGAACTTCCGGCAGGCCGTACAAAGCCGTGGGGAACCGGTCAGGCTGTGCTTGCGGCAAAGAAGGTTCTCGATACACCGTTTATAGTCATCAATGCAGATGATTACTATGGCAAGGAAGGATTTAAGGCAGTCCATGAGTATCTGGTGAATGGCGGCAAGTCCTGAATGGCTGGCTTTGTGCTGAAGAACACCCTGTCTGATAATGGTGGTGTGACTCGTGGCATCTGCAAGATGGATGAGTAGAATAATCTGACTGAGGTTGTGGAGACAAAGAACATTGTAAAGACTGTGACTGGAGCAGATGCAGACGGAGTGGCTGTGGATGTAAATTCTCTGGTTTCCATGAACATGTGGGGATTGACTCCGGAGTTTCTGGATGTACTGGAGGAAGGCTTCAAAGAATTCTTTGAGAAAGAAGTTCCGGGCAATCCGCTGAAGGCAGAGTATCTGGTTCCCATTTTCATTGGAGAATTACTGGAGCATGGAAAGATGTCTGTGAGGGTTCTGAAAACCAATGATACATGGTATGGCATGACCTATCATGAGGATGTCGCAGCAGTAAAGGGCAGCTTCAAGGAGATGCTGGAGAACGGCGTGTATAAGGCTGACTTGTTCAGTGATCTGTAAACGACGATGAAAGAAACGATGGATTTACTCGAAAAGATCATCACAAACATCCTGACTGCTCTCTATGAGCCGTTTGGTTTTTCACGCCTGCTTTCCTTCCTAGCCATGTTTTTCTACTTGTATGCGTATGAGCCAATACATGCAGGCAAAGGCTGGAAGAATGCCATAGTGACCAGGTATCAGAAGTTTAAAGAAAGCGTGTTCTTCAGAAAACTATTCTTCTTGGCCTTTTTGACTTCACTTATTCTGTTCCGAACCCTGTTAAACCGTCAGCTGTGGATGAATCCTTTATCCGATGTCATGGGTGGCTGGGGCATCTGGGAGACTGTGAATGCGAACAGAAGCTGACCATCGAGTGCATCGAGAACGTAATTATGATGGTGCCATTTTCAGCAGTAGTGATGTGGACATTCGGAGAGAAGATTGGAAACGGCTGGAAGAAGATACTGTGGCAAAGCGGTAAGATAGCATTTATCTTTTCTGTAAGTATTGAGATGCTACAATTATTGCTTCGCTTGGGAACATTCCAGCGATCCGACATCTTCTATAACACAGTCGGCGGAGTGCTAGGTGGATTGATGTATTGTGCGGTGGTGAAGGCAAGAAAAACGTCTGTAAAAAGGGTTGAAATTGTGATATACTGGGAGCGGTAGCTCCCTACGCTGCTCGAAACTTTGCACACCTCTCCGTGGTGAGTAGCAGGCAACGATCTTATGGTCGGCGAAGATGTGAGAAAAATAGCTTGAATAAAACATGTTTCTGTGATAGTGAAAAATATAGAATTGATTTGGTGAGGAATTAGATATGCACATATTAACGAGATTCTTCTCACAGAAAAAAATTTTTAGACGCATTCATTTCTGGTAAGCTCTATATGAATACGCTTAATTATTTTTGGAATAACGGTTTCGAAGAACAAAAAGATATTTTTGAAGGTGTTGTTTGTACGGTCCCAGTGAAAGATTTTAATGGCTTTCCAATGGACTTTCAAGCAGCTCAGGCAAGTGATTATCATTTTAGAGCTGAAGGATATAAAATTTTGTAATGTTCTCTGTTTTTATAAAATAAATTTTCTACTAGAAGATGGGCTTCTTCATTGTGATCTTAATGATGATATGTTGAAATTTGGAGAGTATATTGCTATCATAACAAATGAAAATGAATTCTTAAGGCGTATTGAAGCGGCTGTAAAAAGGAGCATTATGAGGTTTTATGTGGAGATGTTCATTATCATCTCCAGATGTTAAACGGCAAACAAAGCAAAGAGGGACCTCGTATGTATCTGGCAGTAAAAGATCGATTCTTTAAAATAGAAGAACTACAAAATAGGGGATTTAACATTAGAAAACGGGATTGTTTTGATAAAGGCATCGAGTACCATAACCAAAATGAATGGCGTGTTGCATTATACCGAGGTGAACAGACTACAGATGCGTATGAACTGGATGTTGGGAATCTATCAGATATTGTTTGCTGTTATCCGGTACGGGACATTCAAAAAGGTTTAGCTGATTGTATAAATAGAAATGGTGTTAGTGATACTGTGGGGTGGCATGGAACTATCGGGAGACGAGAGATGCGAGAGTTGTTTTACAATTTAGGTAATAATAACACGACAATGTTTTCTATTATTGGCTGATTAAAGAGGCTCTATGGAGCAGGAATACGAATGGTATCTCTGCCTGTCACAAAGTGCTAGACTTAAACCACTATAAAAGGAAAGAGGTTATCACGATGCCCAGAACGAAAGGTAGCAAAAACCGTCCCAAAACCAATACTGCCAAAGACTACGCATCCCAGATCGCAGAAAAGAAAGAACAGGTGGTAAACTTAACCACCGAGATCGCATCCATCCAGAAAGCGATTGAAGAGCAGAAGAACACACTGAAAGAGAAGAAGTCTGCTTTGAAGAAGGCCGAAAAAGAAGTGGCAACGCTAGAAGCGAAGAAGGCAAAGGCAGATGCTAAAGCAGCTGAAGAAGCTAAGAAGACCGAGGCAGAGGCTGTGCTGAAGAAGTTGCTGGCAAGTGGCATGAGCGCGGACGAGATTCTGGAAAAGCTGAAATAAACAAGAAAACCAATAACAAAAATAAATGCCGTGTGGACAAACTGAACTCCAAAAGTTCACACGGCGTTTTTGAAGGTTGCCGTATAGTTTATAAACAGAAAATAAAAGAAAGAACAAAAATAAAAGAAATGGAGAGTGAAAAAAATGAACTTATCTAAAATACACCACATCGCAATCATCGTATCTGACTACGAAGCTGCAAAGGATTTCTATGTGAACAAGCTGGGATTCTCTGTTATCAGAGAGAACTACCGTCCAGAGCGTAAGGACTGGAAGCTAGATCTTCGTGTCAATGAGCACACAGAGCTGGAGATTTTTGCAGAAGAAAACCCGCCGAAGCGTGTGAACCGCCCGGAGGCCTGTGGGCTGCGTCACCTTGCATTCTGCGTAGACAGTGTGGAGCAGACGGTGAATGAGCTGGCGGAGGTAGGCATTGAATGTGAGCCGATTCGGGTTGACAATTATACCGGAAAGAAGATGACTTTCTTCCATGACCCGGATGGACTGCCGCTGGAACTGCACGAATAATTATGGGAGAGAAAAGAGCATATAAAGCCAGAAAGCCTGGCGGCGGCCGGAAAAAGTTAAAGCCGGAATACGATGCCGGGAAGAATCTGAAAGATCAGATGGATGCGGCTGTGGCGCTCTATGAGGAGGACTGCTCCCTCCAATCTATCGCCGATGTGCTAAACCTAAACCCAATCAAAGTGAGAAAGCTGCTCATCACAGCCGGTGTGTATGAATCAGAAGTGGCGGAGAAGGTACAGGACACGTTTGAGAGGTATCGAAAAACGCAGGACTATAAAACTTCCATTCTCTCAACGGCAACAGTCCTTGGCCTATCCAAAGCCTCCGTCACATCGTACCTGCCTTATGAAAAAGGCGTGTACTTTCCAAACACAGCAGATAAAGAGAAAATTAGCATAGGAGCAGAGCGGCAGCGGAGATACAGAGCGGTAAGAAAACTGAGAACCGAGCCGACAGAAGAGCATCTGTGGGAGGTGGGTCTTCTTTATGCAGGTGTGCGTTTCAAAACGTACTCAGGTTTACCCTTTACCTATGAAATACGAAAGGGCCGGAATGGGCAATACACTAAGGAACTGTGGATCGATCGCAGAGAGAATAGTAAAAGCCTGGCGTGGAGTTCTGTGCTGCTGGCTCTGGGCAATATTAAAAAGGTAGGAGAAGTAGTTGAACGTCCTAAAGCGCTGGGCGATATCCGGGGTGTGACCTATATATACGGAATGTTCTATCGATTCGGACTGATCAACGTGCCGGATGAAGCAAAAGAAAAGATGAGGAAAGCATTCGGAAAATCGTTCTGACACGGATGCCGCAGAGGGGGCGGGAAAGAAGCATCACCCAATGTTTGAGGTCATTGCGTGACCCGGAGATTACACAAAAAATCCGCCTGCGGAATGAACCACAGGCGGCTGAAATCACATTATAGCTTATTCAAAAAGTCTTCCAGAACACGGTTCCACTTTTCGGGGTACTCATAGAACATCAGGTGACCACCCATGACGTAGGTGTCGTAACCGGGAAGCTGCGCTTCGACAAAGGGCTTTGCAATGTCCTGCCAGTGTTCTGCAATGAACATCAGGCTGGGCAGAGTTGTACCGACATCTTTTGCAGTTTCGAGATAGTTAGAGAACACGGCATCGCAGAACAGCTGACGGCAGATCCAGTACGGCGTGCGGCCGGAAATATCCAGCAGATACTCCAGCTCATCAGGCTTCATCTTATGCTGGATCATGACGCCAGTCGCATACTCGCTAAAGAACTCACGGCATAAATAGAATTGGCTTGTCTGAATTATATATCTGGAAAAAGAGAAAAGCAATAGCTTGATAGAAACTGCACTGCTGTAATCTACAAAAATTTTCAGTGCATGAATATCAGTAACAGTTACACAATGTTAAAATAGCAATATGTCCACGATGAGCAGGCGCAACACCTGTCTGCCGCAGTGTTTTTACTTTATAAGACATCTCTATGGATGACGGTAAGGTTCGATTTTGGACTTTGCCGTTTTTCTTTTTGTCCAAATTTTGTGAAATTTTCAAAAATGTATTCCAAAATGACCCTGCGGATTCCTATTAGTGTAGGGGCCTTCAAAATCTTTTGTAGAACAGCTTTCCGCTGGTTCTATAAGTGGAAAATGAACAAAATCTATATTCTAAAATTAGGCAGTTCAACAAAATTTGAAAATCTGTATGCCAAACGCCCATTTTAGAATGTTATAGGTAGAGGGAAACATTGGAAAAATGAATTTTCTTTGAACTTTCAAAAGACCCGGTTTAAAAACACCCCTTAAAAGTTTGTATAGGGTATAGGAAGTGTTTTCAAAAGTAAGCCAATTCACTACGGTATCACTGATGAAATTCCCCGATTTCTTACAAAGTTACATCGCACCTTGAAAATCGCATGAGCCACCCCAGCAGGATATCTCCGGTACTGAATGTGCATTCTGCGCGTCTTACCAGAAAAAAACGTCGGAGAGAATCGGGCAGGAACGGGCTGGGACAGAGTGGACGGTAGTTAAGAGCAAGATTCGCCTTTGTATACGAAACCGCTCCTACGGGCGGTTTCTCCACGGCGGCATCTTGATGGGGATTGCGCTCCCCATACCCTCACATCGTGCAAAATCACATGATTTTGCCCATTGGTGGCCTGCTACAGCAGGTCACAGCCGGAGTGCAGATGCACTTCCGGGAAAATCAAATTCTTGATTTTGGAAAGGAGACCCCATGCTACGAACAAAGAGAAAAGTGAAATCTATCGTAAAGACAAAAGTAATCTCCGCGCGAGTTACAGAAGTAGTACATGAACTTTTACACCAGCAGGCAGAAGATGCCGGGATGACCCTCTCTCAATTTGCAGCGCAGATGCTGATGAAAGGCCGTGTGAATACCTCGTATGTGTTCTACGTCCACCCGGACGAGATCGAAGCAATCACACGGGAGTTTGCCGCCATCGGAAACAACCTGAACCAGATCGCAGCTTTCTTCAACAGCGGCGGTATCCAGTCGCGCGCTATGCTCGAAAACATCAACCATGCGATTTCCTGCATTTTTGAAATGCGGGAGCAGGTCGCAGAAATGGCGGGGAAGAACTATGGCAATCTTAAAGCACATCGCAAGTAAGAGTTCCAGCTATGGTGCTGCACTGGAGTATCTGATTTTCAAGCATGACGAGCTTCGGAAGACTCCGATCCTTGACCAGAACGGAAATCGTATCATGCGAGATGAGTTTTATCTGGACGGTCTGAACTGTGAACCCTATTCCTTTGATGCGGCCTGCCAGCAACTGAACCGCGAATATCAGAAGAACAAAAACAAGGATGAAATTAAATCGCACCATTACATCGTCAGCTTTGATCCACGGGACAGCACAGAAAATTGTTTGACGGGGAAACGGGCACAGGAGCTTGGGCTGGAATACGCAAAAGCAAATTTTCCGGGGCATCAGGCATTGGTCTGTACGCACATGGACGGTCACAATGGCAGCGGCAACATTCATGTACATATCGTAATCAACAGCTTGCGAAAATTGGATGTGCCCCAGCAGCCCTTCATGGAGCGACCCATCGACTGCAAGGCAGGGTACAAGCACCATGTGACGAACGAGTACCTGAAGCATCTGCAGAAATCCCTCATGGATTTGTGCCGCCGCGAATTTCTGCATCAGGTCGATTTACTGTCACCATCCAGAACGGGTGTGACCGAAGCGGAGTATTGGGCACAGCGGCGGCTGGATGAGAAAAAACAGAAAATCGAAACGGAAGGATTTACGCCCAATCCGACAAAGTTTCAAACACAGAAGCAGCTTATCCGGGATGCCGTTGCCGCTGCTCGTGAGAAAGCAATCTCGTATGAAGATTTTCAAGACATCCTGCAGGATGAATACAACATTTTTTGTCAAAACCCAACGTGGGCGTTATAGCTATCTGCCGCCGGAACGGAACAAGTTCATATCGGAGCGTTCTCTGGGAGAAAGCTGCAAAAGAGAATGTCTGGAAGGATTCTTTGTTCAGAACGCCGAGAAGAATCTGCGGTACAAGGAAGACCCCATACTGATCTTTACAACCAGAACCAGACTGCGGCTTGTTGTGGACCTGCAGGAGAATGTCAAGGCACAGGAAAATCTGGCCTATGCACTAAAGGTCAAAATCAGCAATTTGCAGAAAATGGCCGAAACGCTGGTATGGGTGCAGGAAAACAACATCAACGACCTGACGGAACTGAACGATCTGTGTAAGACAGCACAGGCCAACGCGCAGGCAGCGTATGAACGGCTGTCACAGGCGGAGGATGAACTGTACAAAACCAATGAACAGATTCATTATGCGGGGCAGTACCTTTCCACAAAGGAGGTCCAGCAGCAATTTACGAAAGCAATTTTCAAGAAAAAATTCCGCGCAGAGCATTCCAAGGAATTGGATGCCTATGCGGAATCCGTGAAATACTTTCGGGAAGAAAATGATGGAAAGCTGCCATGCTGAAATCTTTGAAAAAACGGAAGGAAGAACTGACCAAAGAAATCGCGGAGAGGAAAAAGGCATATGCTCCCTTGCGGGAAGAATCCAAGCGTTTGGAAATTGCATCGGATAATGTGTACAGCATCTTCCGAAAAACCAATGAGATGAAATCCGACCTTGCATGGAAACGCGAGTGGGAGGCCAATGTCCGCAAAAAGGCAAGGCAGGAGCAGGCTCGACAGGAACAGCGAGAACGTCAACCGAAACGCAAGAAGCGTAGCTACGATATGAGCCTGTAATCAGCAGGGGCTTCCACCCTGCACCCCGGAACCCTGCCGGATGCGTAAGCCCGTGCAGGACTTTCCCATTCGGCAGGGACTTTTGAAAACGATTAGGAGGAAGTTTGAGTAAAGAGTACATCAAGGCACAAACCCCACTACCAGCTTATTTCCCTTATCCGAAATTTCTGCTGCAGATGAGCCTTTCCCATACGGCACGATTGACGTATGTTTTGCTGCTGGACCGCATGACCCTTTCGCAGAAGAACGGCTGGGTGGATGTGCAGGGCCGAGCATATGTGCTCTATCCGTTGGCAGGGCTGGCGGAAGATCTTCAAAGCAGCATTTCCAGTGTCACCCGTGCCCTGCGGGAACTGGAAGCCGCACGGCTGATCGAACGGCGGTCCAATGGCTTTTCCAAGCCAAACCAGGTGTTTCTAAGCTTCCCATCTGCTGCGCAGAAATGCACAGTCAAGATGGTCAAAAATGAGCAGCCTGATTGCTCAAAAGTGAGCAACACGATTGCGCAAAACTGCACACCTAACCAAATAAATAAGAACAACCTAAGATGGAACAAAATAAATAGAACCAAAGAAGCATATGGGCGTTATCGGAATGTTTTTCTGGAAGATTATTCGGAACTGAAAAGCGAGGTAGCAGAGTTGGACGTCCTGATCGAAGACCTTTCGGTCTATATGCAGTCTACAGGCAAGAAGTACGCAGACCACGCAGCGACCCTGCGCAGCTGGTCAGCACGAAAGAGAAAGCAACAGAAAGCGGGAACGGGCATCCCGGACTATACCTACAGCAAGGAGGAAAGTTTATGACGGAAACAATCCAGACAGCGATGGACAGGCTTATGACGATCTCTGCAGAGCCGCAGGACTACATTGCGGGAGATGGGCTGCTGTACTGCGGCAGCTGCAATACCCCCAAGGAAGCGTTCTTCCCCAAACGGAAGAAAGCTGTTTGGGCGTGACCGCCATCCGGCTGAATGCCAGTGCCGACAAGAAGCTAGGGAAAAGCAGGAGGAAGAAGAGCGGGCAAGGCTGCATCACGAGAACGTGCGGCGGTTGAAGCTGCAGGGCTTTACCGACTGGGCGATGCAGCACTGGACATTTGAAAACGATCATGGGCAGAACCCACAGATGCATCTGGCGCAGCGGTATGTGGACTATTGGCCGGAAATGCGGGGAAAGAATGTGGGCCTGCTGCTCTGGGGCGGTGTTGGTACAGGCAAAAGTTTCATGGCAGGCTGTATTGCCAATGCCCTGATGGAGCAGGAAGTGGCGGTTTACATGACGAACTTTGCCCGAATCATGAATGAACTGAACAGTGCTTTTGCCGGACGAAACGAAGTTGTGGACAGACTGTGCAGGTATCCGCTGCTTGTTATTGATGATTTCGGCATGGAGCGCGGCACGGAATATGCGCTGGAGCAGATTTATAACATCATCGACAGCCGCTACCGCAGCCGAAAACCACTGATCGTCACCACGAACCTGACCCTGACGGAGTTGAAGAACCCGCAGGATACCGCTCACGCCCGTATCTATGACCGTCTGCTGGAACTGTGTACCCCGATTGCCTGCACAGGCCCCAGCATGAGAAAGGATATAGGACAGGCAAAATTGAACTTGCTGAAAACACTTCTGGCTTGAATGGGAGGAACGCGATTGCAAGAAAACGGCAGAATGAATTGGCTGGAGCAGATCCACCAGATGAAGAACCGGGATATCCGCACGATAGAACAGCATGAACTGCAGGAACTGCCGCAGGATGCAGTGGAACACAGATTGCCGCAGGAGGAAAGGCTGAAAAATCTGCTGGATAAGGTCGGAAATCCTTATTGCTATCTGGACAGCGGAATTATTGTGAAGCTGAATTTCGCACCGAGAGGGGGCAGCACACTGTCTGAGCGCGTTGGCAGATGCTTTCAGTCTGCCAGCTGAAAAGGCAGAGAAGACTTCGGCAAGCTGCTGAAAAATCAAGCAGAAAGATTTCGCACTTTAATGCGATAAAGGACTGGACAAAGGATGATGATTCTGGTAAGCTGTTTGTGGGTAAGAAAATAGGAATGTGCCAACTGAGCAGAATTTGCTCGGTGGGCTTGTTCTACATAGAAAATGTGGAGCCTTTCGCTTCTCTGACGAACAGTATTGCCGATTCGTTAAGGAGGTGGAAGGCTTTTGTTATACCCTGATATAAATTCGCGGAAGAGAACACAGCAAAATTCAACTCGTTATCGTACAGCTTTGTATTTGCGTTTATCCCGTGAAGATGGCGATAAGACAGAGAGCGACAGTATTGCAAACCAGCGCACCCTGCTGGAAGCCTATACTGCAGACCACCCGGAACTGTGCATCGTGGATGAGTTTGTGGATGATGGCTACTCCGGCTCAAACTTTGAACGGCCTGCGTTCCAAAACCTGTTCAGGGAACTGGAGCAGGGGACCATAAACTGTGTTCTGGTGAAAGATCTGTCCCGCTTTGGACGAAATTACATTGAAGTGGGGCGTATCTGGAACGTATTTTCCCGGTCATGCGGGTCCGGCTGATTGCAGTGACGGACAACTATGACAGTCAATCTGCGTGGAAGACCAGCGATTCCATCATGGTCCCAATGCGGAACCTGCTCAACGATGCGTACTGCCGGGACATTTCCGTCAAAATCAAGAGCCAGCTTGCGGTCAAGCGGAAACGCGGTGATTTTGTGGGAAGTTTTGCAGCCTATGGATACCAGAAGGATCCCAGCAATCATACCAAGCTGATTGTGGACGAACTGGCAGCGGAAACAGTGCAAGATATTTTCCGCTGGAAGATCAGTGGCATGAATAATCAGAGCATCGCAGACCGATTGAATGCGAAAAAAAGTGCCGTCCCCGGCTGCGCGAAAGTTGCAGAGCGGTGCAAAGCTGAGCCTGCATTTCCGCAAGAGCGATGAGCGCCGTGGTCTGCCAAGGCAGTGGACCGCATTCTGCACAACGAGGTCTATATCGGAAAACTGGTGCAGGGAAAGACAAGGAGACTGGACTATCGCTCCAAAAAGAAAATGAATGTGCCGATGCGGGACTGGACAATCGTGGACAATACCCATGAAGCAATCATTTCGGCAGAGCAGTTTGAACTGGTGCAGCGGATTCTGGAAACCGAAACTCGCAGACCGAACGATGCCGAAACGGTGGCCCTGTTTGCAGGATTTCTTTACTGTGGGGACTGCGGCAGCCGGCTGGTACGCAGGTCGGCCAGCTATAAAGGAAAGCGGGACATCTATTATCAGTGCTCCGGCAGCAAACAGAACAAAGGCAGTTGCACGAGCCATAATCTGCGGGATGAAAAACTCTATAACGTCGTGCGGAACGCGCTTCAGATGCAGATCCAGATTGTGATGGAGGAAGCGGAATTTGTGAAAAGCATCCGGCAGGCCCAGCAGGAACCCTACCGTGTGCGGCGCATTGAACGGCAGATTCGGCAGCTGACTGCAGAAAAGGCCCATACACAGGGAATTAAGGAAAAGCTGTACGGGGATTATGCAGACGAAATCCTCACACGGGAGGATTTTCTGAACTACAACGAACTGTACAGCAAGCGGATTGAAGAGTATAACCGCAAAATCACAGAACTGGAAGCAGAACGGCAAAACCTACAGACTGCCCCGAATGCTTATCCGTTTCTGGATGTGTACCGTAAGTATCGGAAATTGGAAGAAATCACCCGTCCGATGGTCGTGGAACTGATTGAGAAAATCGAAGTGTATGAGGGCAATCGGGTAGAAATTACGTTCCGATTCCAGGATGAAATTGCGGACCTGCTGGAAGAACTGCATCAAAAGCAGATGGGGCAGCGTGAAGTGTCTGCTTAAAAGGAGGCTGTGACTTATGGCAAGAGTAAGCAAGAAGGTAAGTGCGGCGCAGCGGGAAGCGGAAAACGCACCGCACCGTATCTGGAAACCGCAATTTACGCACGATTGTCTGATTTCGATGATGTACTTCGGGATACGGAATCGCTGGAAGTGCAGATTTCTTACATCAAGGAGTATATCAACCACCGGGATGATTTGATGCTGCTGGATGTATTTGCGGACAAGCGGTGTACAGGGATGAACTTTGACCGCCCGGAATTTGAACGGTTGCTGAAAGCGTTGCAGGAGCGGAAAATCAACTGCATCGTGGTAAAGGACTTCTCGCGATTGGGCCGCAATTTCGTGGAAACAGGTCAGTATCTGGAACAGGTGTTTCCGCTGTTCGGCGTAAGATTTATTGCCATCAACGATAACTATGACAGCCTGAACAACCAGAGCCGGGACGGGATGTTGGTGCCGATCAAGGGCATGATCAATGAAATGTACTCGAAAGATCTGTCCCAGAAAATCCAGTCGTGCTTTCGCTCCAAGGAAGCACGGGGAGAAATCTATACCCCGGTTCCGTTCGGCTACAAAAAGGATCAGAAGAATCATTTGATTCTGGATGAGGAAGTCAGCGATGTGGTGATGCAGATTTTCCGCTGGAAGAAATCCGGCATGAAAGAGTACGAGATTGCAAAGAGACTGTCCGCACAGGGAATCCCGACACCCTTTACGCGCCGATGCCAGTTGGGTTATATGAGAAATACCTCACTGGTAAAGGACCATGCATGGCAGCCGACTTTTGTGACAAAGGTGCTGGAAAATCCAGTTTATACGGGGACCATGGTCTATAACCGCATTGCCTACGATGAAACGTATCGGAAAATCGGAGAAAATCCACGGGAAAACTGGCGCATGGTGCCGGACAGCCACCCGGCGATTATCAGCTGGGAATTGTTTGATGAGATTTCTGCATTGCGTGAAGCCGAGCAAGCGGTCAGGGAGGAACGGAAAAAGTGGTGCAGACAGCGCAGAAAGAACAATCCGAACATTTTCAAAGGCAGAATCTTTTGCAAAGAGTGCGGAGAAAAGCTGGTTTGCCATTGGCAAAGGGATGGTTCGCTGTATTTTCACTGTAAATTTTGCCATGTTTCCATCTCAGAGAAAGACCTCTGGAACTGCATCAATCAGGAGCTGCATCAGCGGTTAGAAGAACGTAAGAACTTGAAAAAGCTGATGCAGAAGAATTCGGGGAAAAGCGGCCTTGAAACGAAGAAAGCGGCATTGAACCGTGAAATGGAACGGCTGACGGGCAACATCGTTCGACTGGAATCACAGAAGCGCAGCGGCTATGAGCAGTATGTTCTCGGAAAACTTTCAAAAGAGAAGTTTCTGGAATTGAAGCAGGGGGTGGAAAATGAAATCGTAACACTGAAACAGACAAAAGCTGAAAAAGAGAAAGAACTGGCCGTTGTTCAAGAAGAATTGCTGAAGAAAAAGCAGATCGCAGGCAGCACAGAGGTCCTTTTAACGGCAGACAATCTGCAGCAGTATGTAAAGAAAGTCGAAGTAGGCCGCAGGAAAATCACTTACACAGAATTTTCACTGTAATGAAAAAAGGAGAACAGACAATGAAAGAGAAAATCTACGATGCCCGGACAGGATGGAATATGCTTTGGTTGACGATTATTACCTGCCAGCCTTGAAACTGTCACGGACTCGTCCGATTGGCCGCTGGGGGATGCTGCACAAGGCGTACCTGAAACTGCGAAAACCAGCCTATTACCAGAGCTTGCTGCTGAGCGGAAAACTGGATACTGTTTTAGCAAATGTGGAAGAGCAGGCAGTGGAACGATATGAGGTTTTGATCGAGCAGCTGAGCCGGCGGGAGGGCGTATCGGAAAAACTGAAAGAAGAAAATCAGATGGAGTGGGTACGCCGTATGAGAAATCTGGAAAATCGTGCAGCAGAAATCGTAAAGACAGAATTGATCTACACGTTTGAAAGGCGGTGAACAGCAGATGATTGGAACCTATTACCGGCTTTCTCTTGCGGACGAGGATGTGGGTGCGGATAAGGCTGAGAGCAACAGCATTCAGGGCCAGCGCGGACTGGTAGAGGGGTACATTATGGCTCGCCCTGAACTGGCAACAGAGCCGCGTCAGGAGTACGTGGACGATGGCTACTCCGGCACATCTACAAGCCGTCCTGCGTTTCAGCGGCTAATTCAAGATGCACAGGACGGAAAGGTGAAAACGATTATCGTAAAGGACTTTTCCCGGTTCGCCCGTGACTATATTGAAGCAGGCGATTATATGGAGCGGATCTTCCCGTTGCTGGGCGTTCGCTTCATCTCCGTCAACGATGGTTACGACAGTGGAATGCAAATCGGAAACGATGTACGTGGACTGGAAGTAGCCATTAAGAACATCATCAACGCATCCTACAGCCGGGATCTTTCTGCCAAAATCGCGGCAGCAGACCATGTGATGCAGAAAAAAGGAATGTATCTCGGAGGATACCGTCCATTTGGATTCCTGTCGGACCCGAACGACTGTCATAAGCTAATCCTCGACCCGGTAGCCAGTCGATATGTGCGGTTGATTTTTGAACTGGCATTGCAGGGCAACAGAACAGGCACCATCGCAAAAATCCTGAATGAAAATCAGATCCCGACCCCGGCAGCGTATCATGTGGCGGAAAACCATGTGTACAGTGAGCAGAAAGCATGGGATCTGCAGCGCAGCCATTGGACAAGTGGAACGGTTTACCATATTCTGAAAAATGAGAAGTATAAGGGAACCTACGTGGGCGCGAAATTCATTATGCCTGTTCCGTGCAAGCATCGGGTCCTGCGCGCACCGCTGGAACAGCAGGTACGAATTGAGGATAGCATGCCGCCATTGTGACCCCGGAGGAATTTGAACAAGCACAAAAGGTTATTATGCTGCAGCATGGGAAGCATCAGGCCGGGAACTACACAAAACACCAGTATCCCTTGAAAGGCAAGGTCTACTGCGGTTACTGCCAGAAGCTGATGAAATATCGTGTTCTCAAGAAACTTGGCCCCTCTTTTAACTGCAGATTCTCAGCGACAGCGGTGGACAGTCCCTGCAAGCGAATCCCAATCTCTGAGGAACTGCTGGAAGAGATTGTCCGAAATGCACTGACAGCGCAAATAAAACAGGCGGAGCATATACTGGAAATCCTGCGCGAACGGGAACGCAAAGCGTTGATCTGCTTCTCCGCACTGGAACGGCAGGAAGAAAAGCTCAGTGTAGAAAAGGCAGAGATTGTAAAACAGCGCGTTGCACTGTATGAGCAGTATGCAGACGGAAACATGAGCAAGGAAGAATTTATCCGACAGAGAGCGGCTTACCGAGTGCAGGAAGATGAAAGAATGGCGCAAATCCAACGGCTGCGCACTGAAAAAAATCGAATTTTCCAGCCTGTGAAGAAGGATGCCGATAATTTGCAGACTGTCGTAAGTGCCGTAGAAGAATCAGGCGATGTGATGCACTTATCGCAGAATGTGGTAGAAACCTTTATTGACCGCATCGAGGTTTTCAACGATGAGCGCGTGAAAATTCATTTTACATTTGAGGACACATTGAACAGCTATGAGGAAAAGTGATTGCAGCGACTTTTTGAACTAAGGTATATAGCGAGTTTTAGCATTTAAAAACGGAGGCCACATAAACCACAGACAGCACCCAGGAGAATTCGAGGGTGCGTCTGCAGCTTATGCGGGCCGTTTTATTTTGTGCTTTTTACTGCGAAATAATGTTAAACTCCAAGCTGACAAGAGTGGCCTTTAACTCTTTTGCCATGCGAATAATGACAGTCTGTTCAGTTTCATTACAGTCCAGCAGCAAGCGGTGAAATTCGGAGTTTGCAGAGGAAGAAGAATGTTCAAGACAGTCGAGCAAAAGCTCATCCGCGGAAACGGATAAGGTGTTGGCAATTTCGACAAGAACAGAAATGCTAGGGATTTTTGTTCCATTTTCGATACGGACAATGTGTTCACGGCTACAGTTGATTTTTGCGGCGAGGGCTTCCTGCGACAGATTTGATTTTGAACGGTAGAAGCTGATTCGTTTTCCAAGAGAAGTACAATTTACGGACATATAGTGATCTTCCTTTCAAATGCCCGCATAAGATACTTTAATTATTTGACTTATGGAGAAATGAATCAAGAGGAACCAAAGAGGCAATCTGCATAGAAGTCAGAATTTTTTGTCTCTCCCTTCTAGCGGAGATGGCTTCTGAGGCTAAAAATGTGACCCAGCAGGTCACATTTTAGGGAACAAGTGACCTGCTGGGTCACAGAAAAAAATCATCTGATAAGCGTATAATAAAAGCATGAAAATCAAGCTGCGAAAATAAAAGTGGGGAAAACGAAAATGGAACGGTTGCTGACACTGTATAGCGAAGTTCAGTCAACGGATGTACGGTGGCTGTGGTATCCCTTTATTGCAATCGGGAAAATCACACTTCTGCAGGGTGATCCCGGCGATGGAAAATCTACCATGATGATGAATCTGATTGCGGAACTTTCAACAGGAGGTAAGACCCCGGATGGCTGTAAGATCGGCGTGCCGCAAAAAGCGATTTATCAGTGCTCCGAGGATGGCGTTTCGGATACGATAAAGCCCCGATTGGAACGCTGCGGGGCAGACTGCAGGAAGATTGCTTTCATCAATGAAGAGTTTTATAACGGCCTCACATTGGACGATGAGCGCATCCGTCAGGCAATCATTGAATTTCGGCCTCGATTGGTCGTGATTGATCCGATTCAGGCTTATCTTGGCAGCGATTCGGATTTGCAAATCGCAGGCAGAGCGCGGAAACTCATGCGCCGCCTTGGAATGTGGGCTGCTGGTTACGACTGCGCTATCGTTCTGATTGGACACCTCAACAAAAAAGAAGGCTCCAAAGGGTTGTACCGCAGTCTTGGCAGTATTGATGTTGTGGCAGCAGCACGAAGCGTCCTGCAGGTGGAGCGAGATACCGAGAATCCTGATATAAGAATCGTACATCAAATCAAAAACAGTCTTGCGCCTACGGCAGAAGACATCCGCTTTTCCATTTCTGCCGACAAGGGCTTTCGATGGCTGGAATGCAGGCCACAGCTTTTTGAAAAACAACAGCCGGACGCGAACCCAAATTTGATACAGAGCAACAGAAAGCTGCCTACTGGATCAAGCATTTTCTTGAAAAAGGCGATATGAGTGCGAATGAAATTTATTGCCGTCTGGACAATGAGGGGGTCAGCAAACGAGTTGCACGGATGGTAAAAACAGAAATGGGAATCCACTGCTATCAGAAAAAGCGGAAATGGTATTGGAGCGTTCAGCCGGAAGAGGGTGCTATGAATGAATCGCAAGTATAAGGTTGGCGGCTATGTGAAACTTGCAAAACTGTGGGAACGCTCTAAGGATGCAGCAGTAGCCTATCATAGTTCCTACTATGCTGAAAAGTTTAGGGATGATGCGGATAAAAGGCTGGTTGGTGTCTATATTGACATCACAGGGAATAAGGAAATTTATAAACGCCCGGAAATGGTGCATCTGCTCAAAGATTGCAAAAATGGTTCCGTAAATCTGATTTTCTCGCAGACAAGGGCCTATATTGCAGCAAATACCTGTGATTTCTGTTTTCTGTTGAAATATCTGTTTGACTTGCCGATGCGAGTGGACATTGTTACAGACGATGATGACCAGAGAATCGACACCATTCTTGACTTTGATAACCAGCGGCAGAGCCTGAAAGATTTGGCTGAAAAATATACATCGATCCGAAGGAAAGATTATCTTGAGTGGAGAATCCGACTGGAACATGAAATGACAAAGGCTGAAGAAAAATGAACGTGGAAGGACAGTATAATCCAAAAGACGTAGAGTGTATTTCGGTAGAAACCTTGAAGTGCTGCCGAGTGGAGCGGATTGGCAGAGCCGACATCTGGAATCTGAAAGGCGAAAAGCAGAGATTCGTGACAGAATCCATAAGCAGGCAGAACAGGGCCAGAAAACGGCAAAAGACTACTTTCGTCCGGCGAAACCGACACCGTCGATTTACGACAGCGACCTGAAGCGTGTAGCCGTTTATGCCCGTGTCAGCACTTCCAGCGAAGAACAGATTTCTTCCATTGAAACCAGACTCTATATTACACCAAAAAGATTGCAGAAACGGAAAACTGGAATTTGCAGGATATTTACAGCGATGAAGGAAAATCGGGTACTTCACTGCGGAAACGGGATGCGTTTAAGCGCATGATGCGGGATGCCAAAGACCAGAAGATGGATTTGATTATCTGTGCCAGCATTTCACGTTTTGCCCGGAATTTTTCGGATTGCATGACACAGATCGCAGCTTTGAAAACTATGCATCCTGCACATCCCATCGGTGTGTACTTTGAAACAGAGAATATCTACACGCTGAATCCAAGTAGCCAATACAGCCTTGACATTCAGGCGCTTCTGGCGGACTGGGAATCGGGCAATAAGAGCCGCCGCATGATCCTTTCGTATGACCAGCGCATTATGACAGGCCAGTACCCGGTGGCCGACCTGATGGGGTATCGGCATACCAAAGATGGACAGTTGGTAATTGAGCCGGAAGAAGCAAAGACGGTGCGTTTTATCTTTCTGGCGTTTATCTATGGTTATAACTGCGATCAAAATTGCGGCAGTGCTGACGCAGAAGAAGCGTAGCACCCTGCGTGGCAAGCAGGAGTGGAATGGCATGATGGTGGCAAACATCATGAAAAATGAACGCCGCTGGGGTGATCTGGAAGCCCGGAAGAGCATCGTGGTGGACTACAAGCTGGGCAAGGTTACAAAGAATAATGGGAATCGCTGCTCTGCCTATGTTCCGGAACACCATGAAGCAATCGTTTCGCCGGAAATTGCACGGGCTGCACATCTGGTGGCATCCAGCAGGAAGAAGTGCGGTGTGCAGGATATTGTGGTGATCCAGCAGGGAACATTGAAAGGCTTTGTTGGCATCCATCCGAATTGGAGCGGCATCAGTGTTGAAAGCATCCGCAGCCTTTGCCTGAGCACCTATCTGCCGGAAGAGGTGATGAAACTGAACGATATAGCAGAGATGAGGGCTGGGGCAACACTGGGAACGGCACTTCAATCTGAATATATGACGGTTTCAGGTGCTTGCTTTATCAACCAGAGCAGCCCGGTTATGACGATTTCTAAAAATGGAATCCGTTTCAGCAAGGCCTGCCATAGCCGGTTGGACGACTGCGAGTATGTGGAACTGCTCTATCATCCGATTCTGCAGGTCGTGATTTTGCGAAAGAGTAATCACGGCTTTTCAACGACGATGCGCTGGAGAGATGACAATGACGTTCATAGTGCTTTTTCAGCCAGAGCATTTTCTGGACTGGTCTTCCAAACATTGAACTGGAGAAAGAATTGCCGCTATCAATGCCGTGGTATCTGCCGGGGTCAGGGAAATGCAAAAATTTCTGATTTTGAATTAGATGAGTCCCGGATTTTGACTGGGAAAAATCAGTATGAACAAGAAAATTGTTCGATGAATCTGAAATGCCGGTTATATCGGAGTAAATGGGTTCAGAGCATTACAGTTAGTGATGTGATGGAATCTGGCCAAGTCGTAGAAAATCCCATGATTGGTGCAATTCCAAGCAGAAATGAAGTTCAACGTGAACTGGATGATCTTTTGATGTCGATGTAGGAGGAACTTATAGAATGGAAGAAAAAAGCAGGGCGCAGGAACTGAGCGTTCGGGAAATCTCCTTGATTCGTGAACTTGCACAGATACGGAAAGAACATAAAAGAGAACTGGAGTACGAAAAGTTCGATGGCTATGAACTTCCGCCGCGCACCCAGTTTTCCATGCTGAATAAACCTGCAGTGAGCATAAAATATGGTGTTATGAAATTTAATATGGCGTGCATTCGGCTTTTTGAAGGAATCAAGTATGTCCTTCCGATTTTGCACCCCAATAAGAAGAGGCTTGCGTTGATTATGTGCCCGGAAGAGGACAGTGCATCTGTTGAATGGGCAAGACAGAAGGACGAAAACTGGGTGAATAAGGATATTACATCATTGGAATTTGTGGAAAATATCTTCAGGCTCATGAACTGGAATCGGGAATGCCGTTATAAAGTGCTTGGACGGGTGGCTAATTCTGATCAGGGTCTTTGTATGTTGTTTGATTTGGAAGAAGCAATCATGTTCACCCCGAAGCCACAGGAATATACGGATCCGCTTACTGGTGAAATGAAGAAAAAGCAGATGAAATTCTTCCCGGATGCCTATAAGAACCGTATCGGAAAATCTTATAATGACTATATTGCAGACCATCAGATGAACATGTTTGAAGACTTCATTGGGTATCAGAGTTCTACTGTATTGGATGAGCCCGAACGAGAAGCAGGCACTACTTCAATACCGATTCCGCAACGTGAAGAATCTGAAAATATACCTTTGCCAGATTTACCGGGACAGCTTGAAAACGTACAACAATCGGGCAATGAGATTGCTGAAAGAGGAATGCCGACATGAATTCTGGGCGAGTTATGAACCTGCGAGTGACAATTCCGGCGGAAAGCCGGAGATTGAACGTTGGGAAAGATGTTATCCGTATTCTTGGAAGTCCGGCCTATATCTGCGTTTTGCAGAGGAAAGATCGGAAGTCTATTGCAATCACGCCGTGTGCTGCGGAGCATCCCATGTCCTTTAAGGTCCCGGACAGGCTGCTGACCGATGGGCAGTGTCGGATGATGATTAACGGAATACAGTTCATTCAGGTGTTGCTGGAAGCAAATGGTCTGGCGGCAGGAAAAGACCATCAGTTTAAAGGACGGTATGATGCCGAGAAAAATGCAGTTATCATTTCGCTTGAAAAAGATGAACAAAGTGCCCCCTCGCCTCAAAAGTGTACAACTTGACACCACTCACTTGGTCGTATAATACGTCCAAAATGGACGTGATGAAGGGAGCTAATACTATGAGTGCCGGAATTTTAGATGGCTTTCAAACGATAATTTCAACGGCAGCGGCTGTCTTATCGGAAAAACGACAAATATTAAGGCTGACGCAACAAGAGGTTGCTGATCGCGCAAAAATAACATTACGTCAATATCAAAGGCTGGAATCTGGGGAAAGAAACATTTTGACTTCTTCTTTTGGCTTGGCATGTCGAGTAATTGAAGCTCTTGATATGGATGTTTCTAAATTCTATCATGGTGACTATTACCTTGAAGAAGAAGTGAAGACAATGAGAGGCAAAGGGATTGCCAGCAGAAAAAAAGTCATCGATTTAAAGGACGGCATGATGCCAAGAAAGAGCAATATGGACAAATCTATGTTGAAAAGTTTACATCTGCCAGCTTGATATGCAAGGCGTTTTATGGTAAGATGAAAGCATAATAGGGAGATTATGAACCTCGGAGAGAGGCGGTGAGGCCGATGGAAGATAACAGGATGGTTAGTTTCTCACTGGGAGGAATGGCCTTTGAATACGATGATAATAAAAATCAGATAAATATTAAAAAACACGGAATTTCATTTAAGAGTGCAGCGCGTATCTTCTTTGACTATGACCGAATCGAGTTCTATGATGAGGATCATAGCGATGACGAAGATCGATATAACACCATAGGCGATACTTCTGCTGGACGGATTTCTCAAAAAGCAGAGGGTGCATTGATTGGCAATATAGACCAGTTCATCGGAAAGGTGAATGAAATACTATTTGTTGTATATACTGAACGAGTAAGAATTGAAGAAAGCGGTACAAAAACAGATGTGACAAGATTGATTTCGGCACGAATGGCTACCGAATTTGAAAGGGGGCTTTATTATGGTAAAAACGAGTGAAATGTCTATAGAACTGAAACAGGAACTTGCATTTACAAAAGAAGAACTCGCAGAACTGGAAGCGGCAAAGAAAATGCCAATCACGTTTGATGCGGATTGCCCTGAAACCACACCTGAGCGGGCGGTTAAATTTAGAAGAGTTAATCCGCCGCGTAACAGAATGGATGCCCATGGGGCATAATCATAATCAAGAAAAGAACATATAGAGTGTAGGTAAGCCTACAAGGCTCAGATCGGTTCGGAACCGACTGAAACCCTTGTAGGGCTTATTTTTTTGTAAATTTTTTTTGTTCCTTACTTGACAACCGCATATGGACAACCAGAGAAAAGCCTGATTTCATGCGGGTTTGCGCGGCTTGACCTTTTCACCTCAACTTGTTTCTGCCTGTCATGGTGCGTTATGGCCAGCGTGTTTTCAGGGGTTAATGGCTTCTGGTTGCGCTCTATACTTAACCCACCACAGCGAAAGCTGATAGAGCAGAAAACAGAATAAGGAGGTACGAAGGCAAGCCTGCGTATACTCACTTGCCGATTAGAATGCGAGATCCTAATTCGGATGTGTTACCTGAAAAACCGATTCGTTTTGATGAAATGAAAAAAATTGCAGCAGTATTGTCCAAAGGATTGCCCCATTTAAGAGTTGACTTTTACTGTGCGAATGGAAGGCTATATGTTGGAGAGTTGACCTTTTTACCATTGCAGTGGTTTTGCGCCGATTCAACCAGAAGAATGGGCGATTAAAAATGGGGGGATTGGATTAAACTTCCTACAAGTAAATAAGGATTTAATGCTTTGCCTTTCTGATTTTGTATGGTTTTTAATCAGGAGGAGCAAAATGAAATTGTTTATGCAGCCGCCCCAGAGCATTGAGGAAATCAAGGCGGGGCTGGAAACTACCGAGAAAGGCGGTGTCCGTCAGAGCATGCAGACAAGTCGGCTTTGCTGGAATAGGAGTTGAACACCTTACCGTGCAGCAGTTTTGCCCCAGGGCAGCTCGGCGCAAGTTTTTCATTGGTCTTACCCATGCCGCTGCCGCCGGAGGTAGCAAAGGGGATGATGGTCTTACCTTTAAGTTGTAGCTCTCTAAAAATGTATTGACGATGGTCGGAGCAACATACCACCAGATAGGGAAGCCGACAAAGATGGTGTCATACTCGTCTATGTTATCACGTTTGGCAGCGATGGCAGGGCGAGAGGTTGGGTCGCTCATTTCGATGGTAGTGCGAGCCTTCTTGTCCATCCAATTCAGATCGGCCTTGGTGTATGGCACTTCCGGCTGAATCTCAAAAATGTCTGCACCGATGGCATCCGCCAGATTTTCGGCAACTTTTGCGGTGACACCGCTGGCAGAAAAGTAAGCGACAAGTCTTTTGCTCATGGCAATGCACTCCCTCTTGATGATTTTGTATAGGGTAAGTATAGCACGGCAGGGGAGCGGCATCAAGCGGTTGCCCATGATATAACATCAGCAACAATGTTATATTATGGACAACTGTTCGTAAAAATTTAAGGACTTTGAGGGAGTTGCACAGCTTGATATGATGGGCGGTTTATGGTAAGATAGAATTACAATGGCGGACAAAGCTACTATTGACTACGACAAGGAGGTGTAAGCCAATGGGATTAGCTGATACCGTGACTAAAGCCTATATGAAAGATAATTCTGTGTTTGCAGATGCGTTTAATTACTTGATCTATGGCGGTGAGGCGGTTGTAGACCCTAAACAACTGCAAGAACTGGATACTACGGAGATTGCATTACCGTTTGGATCACAGGATGAAGAGGGAAAGCAGCCAGAAGAAGCAGTTCAGAAATACCGTGATGTGCTGAAATCAGCAATCATTAAACAGGATGATGAGGCTGCGTACATTTTACTGGGAATCGAAAATCAGACTGACATTCATTATGCAATGCCTGTCCGCAACATCATCTATGATGCTCTCCAGTACGGAAAACAGGTGGCTGATATTGCAGCCAAGCATCGTGCGAGTGATGGAGATGCAAAAGGGCATAGCCGTGGCGAGTATCTTTCTGGATTCTACAAAGAAGATAAGATTACACCTGTTATCACGCTGGTGCTGCACTTTGGCGCAAATGAATGGGATGGGCCGTTGTCACTCCATGAGATGATGGCGGTTAAAAATAAGAATCTTCTGAACTTTGTGCAGGACTATCAGATTCACCTGATTGACCCTGCAAAGCTAAGCGCAGAGGATTTGGAAAGATTCTCTTCAAGTCTGAGAGAAGTCATTGGATACATTAAGTATTCCAAAGATAAGAAACGCTTATCTGAATTTTTGACGGATAATCCGCGTATGCTGATAGAAGCAAACGCGGCGAGGGTTATTAAAGCAGTTACGAATACACCGCTGGATATTCCAGAGGGCGCGGAGGTGATTGATGTGTGCAAAGCTGTTGAGGAAATGATGAACGAAAGCGAAGAACGAGGCGAACTCAGGATGCTTGTGAAGCAGGTGAGAAAAGGCCGCATTACAATCGAGCAGGCTGCCGAGGATGCTAATATGAGCGTAGAGCAGTTCAAGAGAGTAATGGATGACACGCCGTTGCAGGCAGTATAAGACAAATACTATATAGAGCAGATAAGCCACAAGGCTCAAATTGGTTCACAAAACCGATTGAAAGCCTTGTGGGGCTTATTTTTTTGCGCTTTTTCAAATTTATTTGTGAAAAAGTTGTCCAAGACTTGACATCGGGCGGCTTGCTGGGCGTCTGGGGCAAATGGATGAAACACGCCAAGTACATCATACCAAACCAAAAACGGGGGGATACGAGGCAGAACCCCAGCTTCTGCTGGGGGAGCCTTTTGGGATTCCTTAGAAGAAATAGACGGTATTTGTACTTTTTGTGCTAAAGCTCTGTTTTTGGAGCTTTGCGTTTATTATAAAACTCTAGCGGGGAAACTCCATCCCCGTACCTGTTGACTAGGGCGGAAAACCGCGATACAATAAAAGAAACGACCTTTTTACGGCAGCAGGCCACGAGGAAAACAAACTATGGAAGTAGAACTGCTCAAAAATACGGCAGTGTGAGCCCCGGCAAAATAGAGAATCTGGACGGCACGACTGAAACTGTAGATTTCCGCTTTTCAACGGCGATCCGCTTTTACCACAACATGGAGGACGCCGATTTCCCACTGCACTGGCATGCCCCTGGCGAGATCATCTCCCCCATCGAGGGTACCTACACGGTTACGATTGCGGGCAAGACCGTGACGCTGCAGCCCCATGATGTGCTGATTATCGCATCGGGCGAGCTGCACAGCATTCGCGCACCCAAAACGGGGGAGCGATACATCATGAACTATAGCGTATCGTACTTTCATCAGATACAGGACATGGCCGAGTTGTTCAACACGTTCTACCCCTTCCGCCTTGTCACCCGGCAGGAAGACCCCGAACTGTCCGACCAGCTGTTTGCGGTGCTGGCGCAGATAGAGGGCGAGTATTTCAGCACGACGTCTGCCGTGAGAGCGAGATCATGGCCTTGATGCTGCACTTTTTCTCGATCTTCGGGCGGTATGAGCACCGCCAGAACAGCGAGCAGGTGCTGGATTACCCCAAGCAGCAGGACCACATGCGCCGCTTTGCAGAGCTGTGCGCCTACATCAACAACCACTGCACCGAGCGTCTCTCGGTCGAGGATCTGGCCTCCCGCGCGGGGTTTAGTGTCTACCATTTTTTCGCGCCTGTTCAAGGAAAACACGGGCATGACCTGCCACAATTACCTGGTGGCGCGCCGCATCATCTATGCCAAAGCACTGCTGGTGGACGATACGATCCCCATCACCGAGATCGCTATGCGGTCGGGCTTCAACTCGATTGCAACCTTCAACCGCCTGTTCAAGGCACAGATAGGCTATACCCCTACCGAGTACCGCCAGATGGCTCCCACGGATAAAAAAAAGCGCCGCCGCGTGGAACTTTCACGCGGCGGCGCTTTTTAATCATTCGTAAAATTTTGCGGCCGTGGGCATCGCCAATGCCCGTTTTGCGGTAGAAGTAGGTGTTGATGACATCGCGCCACTCACAGGCGTGCTCCTTCTGGTGGGCAAAGCGTGCCTCCAGGCGGGCGTACACGGCAGGATCCAGGTAAGGCTTCAGCGTCACAACCTCGTCGTAGAACCGCGCGGCGTCCTCGGCACCCTCGAAGTGGGTGTCGTAGATGTGCTGCAGGATCGTTTTGCCGCTCTTGAGCACATAGTTGTACGGCATGTGGTGGAAGAAGAGCAGCAGCTCTTCGGGGCAGGTCTCCACATTGGCGTACATTTCGGCCAGTTCGGGGGCGTACTGGTGGCAGTAATCGCTGCCCGTGGGCGAGCGGTCAATGCCAATGCCGTCGAAGGAGGCGCGGTGGTAGCAGCCCCAGCGGCTGTACTCATAACCGTCAACGTTGGGGCCGTAGTGGTAGTTGGGGTTGACCATCCAGCCCACGCCCAGGGGGGCGTTGTATTTCTCATAGGTGGGCCAGGACTGCATCAAAATGCGGTGCAGCGTCTTTTCCACAGGCTCATTGTTGCCGAAGGTCAGCCGCAGCCACTCGCCGGCAATCACGGCGGGGTCCAGCGTGGTGTCATAGCTCAAGCGGCCGAATCCGTAGAGGTTCGCAGCGGCCAGGTCGTGGCCGGTCCAGTTTTCATCGTTGCCGGTGTTGGTCACGGCCACCATTCCGTTGCCCGCACCTTGGATCAGCGCACGCACATGGGCGTCGCCGTTCGGGCGGGTGTGCATGTCGAAGTCCAAAATCTGGCGGAACCAGGGCATCAAGTAGCAGACGTGGCGTTGCTGGCCCGTGTACTCCTGCGCAATTTGGAACTCCACGGCAATGTGGGTGTGCTGCAGGCCGCCAATCAGCGGGGAGACCGGTTCGCGCACCTGGAAGTCCATGGGGCCGTTCTTGATTTGCAGCGTGACGTTGTCGCGGAAGGTGCCGTCCAGCGGCATAAAATAGTCGTAGCCTGCGCGGGCGCGGTCAATCTTGGTATTGCGCCAATCCTGCTGGCAGTTGTAGACGAAACAACGCCAGACAATGTGACCACCGCAGGGGGCCACGGCATCGGCCAGCATGTTTGCGCCGTCGGCCTGGTTGCGACCGTAGGTGAAGGGGCCGGGGCGGCCCTCGGAGTCGGCCTTTACCAGGAAACCACCCAGGCCGGGCAGGTTTGCCCAGACCTCCTGAGCCTTATCCGCCCACCACTTGGCCACGGCGGGGTCGCAGGGGTCGGCGGAGTCCATGCCGCCCAGCTCCATCGGGGCGGCAAAGTTGATGCTCAGATACAGCTTGACGCCGTAGGGGGTGAAGATTTTCAGATACTCCTGCAGGGCGCCGAAGTAGCGGTCGGTGATGAGCCAGCTGGCGGCGTCCTTGACGTTGACGTTATTGATTGTGATGCCGTTGATGCCCACGGACGCGAGCATACGGGCGTAAGCCGTCAAACGCGGTACATCGATTAGAATTTCGGAATCTTTGAAAAAGAAGGAATCGCCGGAGTAGCCGCGCTCAATGCTGCCGTCCATGTTGTCCCAGTGGTTCAGCATGCGCAGGCGGTTGGATGGTGCCTTCTCCTCATCGGCGGTGAACTGCGCCCACGCCTTGCCTGCAGTCTGCAGATTGCGCAGCAGTGCAAAAACGCCGTACAAAACGCCTACTTCGCTGCCGCCCTCGATGGTGCAATGGCCGTCGGCGGCCTCAAGCGGTAGCCCTCAGGGTCCAGGGTCGTGTCCAGCGCCAGGGTGATGTCGTCGCCCTCGGTCAGCGCTGCGCCGTACAGGCCCTTGAAGCCCTCGGCCAGTTCTGCCTTGGCGCGGTCGATGGTTTCGCCCGTCAGCTCGGTATGCAGAGAAATCGCGTCGCAACGGCAGCCCCTAATCTCCGGGTATGCCAGCCAGCACTTGGTAAATGCCATGGTAAAACCTCCTATATATGTAAATAAAATTATTGTTGTTCCAGAATTTTTATCAGCCGTTCCGCAGCTTCTTTGCCGTCGCCGGGGCGGTTCGCACTGCCGAAGCTGAAACGTAAGGTCGACAGCGCATCCTCGGCCGCAGTGCCGCCCAGAGCCATCAAAACGTGGGAGGGTTCCTGCACGCCGCGGTTGTCGCACGCTGCGCCGGGGGAGACACTGACCCCTGCTACATCCAGCTGGTAGGTCAGCCGCTGGCCGCTGCGGCCGGGTAGGCCAACGCTCAGCAGGCCCGGCAGGCCGTCCGCAGGGGTGTGCAGCCGTGCTTCGGGCCGGGCAGCATGCAGCGTCTGCCAAAACTCCTCGGCCAGGGCACGCTTTTTGGCAGCGCGCTGGCGGCGCTCGGCGCAGGTGACCTTGAACGCTGCGGCCAAGCCCGCAATCAGCGCTGCGGGCTCAGTGCCGGGGCGCAGGCCGTACTGTTGACTGCCGCCGTAAATCAGCGGGCGCAGTTTGCGAGGCTCGCGCACATACAAGAAGCCGATGCCCTTCGGCCCGCCGAACTTGTGGGCCGACGCCGACAGAAAATCGATGCCGTCCAGCGGGATGGCCAGGTGTCCCGCAGCCTGCACAGCGTCAACGTGCAGCAGCACATCCGCCTCACGGCAGAGCGCTGCCAGCGCGGGGATGTTCTGTACAACGCCTACCTCGTTGTTGGCGTACTGCAAGCTGACCAGGTTGGGGTGGGCCGCCAGGGCGCGGGTCAAGCTCTCAGGTACAACGCGGCCGAACCCGTCGACCTCCAGCGTTGTCATGCGGCCGCCGTCGTCCCGGATTGACGCGCAGGCGTTCAGAACCGAGTGGTGCTCGATGGGCGTTGTGACCACATGGCCGCCCTGCGGCACCGTGCCACGGATGGCCCAGGTGTTGCTCTCGCTGCCGCCGGAGGTGAAAAATATATGGTCGGGGGTGCAGCCCAGATTTTCCGCCACGGTCAGCCGTGCTTTTTCCACGGTCTGCTTGGTGTGCAGGGCGCTGCGGTAGAGTGCGGCGGGGTTCGCGTACTCTTGGTAAGCGGTATACATGGCCTCCAGCGCCAGCGGCTCAATGGGCGCGGTGGCGGCATGGTCTGCATAAATTTCGTGGTTCATAGGTAGTTGCCTCAAATAAATGTAAAGGAATCAAAGTCAAACTGCGTGCCGGGCAGGAAGAGGAACGTGACCTGCCGCGCCCCTGTGACGGGCTCAAACGTGAAGGTTTGCTCGCCCCAATCGGCCTGTGGGCCAAACTCGACCACACGGCGCTCGGTCTCACCGCCGTCTGCAGCGGCAAACATCAGATGCACCGTGTTGGCGGGCAACGGGCTGCGGCCCGTAATGCGGATGCCGCAGCAACCGGTCTCGCCAAAGTCCATGCGGTCAAACAGCAGCGAGACATTGTTGCCGATGCCCAGCACACGCGACCCGTCGCGGGTAAAGGAATCGCCATAGACGGCATCGCACGCGCCCGCAGCCAGGGTATCCCATGCGCGAGAATGACGGGTGAAGGTAAAGCCCTTGATGTGGACCTTCACGTTCAGCTCCACGGCAAACCTGCCGATGCCGCGCAGGAGCTTGTCCAGCTTGAAGGTGTCAGGCTGGTAGACGTTCCACTGCTTGGGCTTGTGGTAGACGCGCTCGCCGATCATTGTACTGCCCTCGGCGTAGGGCTCACCGTCCCAGAAGCGGAAGGTCGTCGGTTCTCCGTCCAGCACAAAGATTGGCAGCTCCACCGTATCTGCACCATCGGGGCCAAAGTCGATATCATCGAACAGCACCCAGCTGCGGCCCGTGCGGGAGGTGGAAACGCCGCGCTCGTTGCCGTTGCCGATGTCGCCGAAGGACGCATCAAAACGGCTGGCCGAGATAAATTCATAAGGGTTCTTGTGCAGCTGACCGACGCCAGAGATGGACAACTCCAATTGGGAAATCAGCTGCGGCGCATCGTGGCCGTTGCGCGCCAGGGCGCGAACCCGCAGTGTGCCATCGCCCAGGGCGGTCACCGTCAGCACGTCACCGTCTGGCTGCATGGCCGCGTTCACGGCGGGCACACCCTTGTCGTCGGTCAACTGCCACTCGATGTCGGTGAAGGTTGCTGCCGCTGGCCGGCGTGCAGCGGTAATGTGCGTTACAGGGTGCTCCTTGTCCAGCGCTGTGCGCTCGGCGGTCAGGGTCAGCTTGCGCACAGGGATTTCCTGCGTGCTGCCGCCGAAGGTCAGCGGCGGCAGACGGCGGCGGACGGGGCCTTCAAACGGGGCGGCGTTCAGCGTCAGCACTGCAGGGCGCAGGCCGGGGGCCGTGACATCCACGGTAATCGTGCCGGTGCGGCCATTGCCCGCCACAACGGCCAGCAGCATGCCGCTGAAAAGGCGGCGGCTGTCGGTCTGGTACTCGTCGGGGTCGGCGCTGTCGCCGTTGTCAAGGCCCACCAACACACCCGCGCCATTTACGCGGACCGTCACGCAGTCGTTCGCGTTGCGTACAGGGTTGCCGTTCTTGTCGCGGGTTGTGATTGTGATAAACGCAAGCTCACGGCCATCGCCGGAAATCGTCTTGCGGTCAGCCTGCAGGCAGACCATAGCGCTGTCACCGAAGGAATCCTGCTCGTCGGTTGCCACGACCTTGCCGTTTTCATCGTAGGCTACGACCTTGACGCTGCCGGGGTGGTAGGCTGCCTGCCAGCTGGCGGTACGGCCCTTGGCGGAGTCCAGCACCTTGCGGCCAAGGCTCTCGCCGTTCACAAACAGTTCTACGCTGTGGGCGTTGGTGCAAGCGCAGAGGTCAATCAGCTGCCCTTCGTTGAAGTCCCAGTAGGGGAACAGGTGTACCATTGGGTGTGTTTTGGGGTCGAGCCACGCGGCCTGCACAACGTAGTAGGCGTCCTTCGGGAAGCCTGCCGTGTCAATCGTGCCGAAATAGCTGCTGCGCGTGTGGTAAGGTGTCGGCTCGCCGATGTAATCCCACCCGGTCCAAAGGTACTGCCCCAGCGTGAATGGCCAGCGTTGCTCGCTCTGCAGGCAGATGTCCCAGCTCTCCGCGCCCCAACTCGTGCGGCTGTTGCCCAGGCTTGAGCACTGCAGGTCGTCATCAGACAGCAGGCTTTGCGAAAGCGGGAAGTGGTAGATGCCGCGGCTCTGCACGATGGACGACGTCTCACTGCCGTAGATGACCCAGTCGGGGTGCTTCTCGTGGTGGCTGGCGTAGAGGCGCTCGCCGTAATTATAGCCCGCGACCTTGATGATATCGGCACAGTGCTGTGTATTTTCCCACGGCATGTAGTTGGAACCGAGCGTTGGGATGCCGTTGCGCGCAGGGTCGTGCGCGGCGACCTCGGCCAGCAGCATCCGCATTGTGTCCGCGCCCTCGGGACCCGCGTGGGTGTCGTAGATCTCGTTGCCGATGCACCAGAACAGCAGGCTTGGGTGGTTGCGGTCGCGGCGGATCCAGGCAGCAACATCCTTTTCCTGCCACTCGTCAAAGAAGCGGCCGTAGTCGTAAGGGTTCTTGCCGCTGCGCCAGCAGTCGAAGCTCTCGACATCCATCAAAATGCCCATCTCGTCGGCCAGATCCATGAACTGCGGCGCGGGCGGTGTGTGACCCGTGCGGATGCTGTTAACCCCCATGGACTTGAGGATTTCAAGCTGACGCTTGGCGGCGCTGTACTCAAACGCCGAACCGAGACAGCCGAAATCGTGGTGGATGCAGACGCCCTTGATCAAAACGCGCTTGTGATTCACCAGCAGCCCGCAGTCGGGTGTGGCTTCGATGGTGCGGCAGCCAAAGCGGGTGGTTAGTGTGTCGGTAACGCCATCGGCGCCGGTTAGCTCTGCCGTGATGTGGTAGAAGTTCGGCGCGTCCAAGTCCCACAAAGCGGGGTCTTGCAGCGTGAAGGTGTGCGAGGCTTTGTAAATCGTGGTTTCCTTGCCCGTGCGCCAGCCATCGGGGGGAGGGGAGAGCGGCCCATGCATCGGCAGGGATGGCGGCAGTGCCAAGAAGGCTGCCGTTGTCATCGGTCAGATACAGCGTCAGCGTGCGGCCCGCGCTGGCGGCGGTGACGGAACCCGCCTCGGCAGTGACGGCCACGGTCCAAGCGCCGTTGTCGCCCTCTTTAGCAGCTACATACAGTCCATCGGGCATCAAGTGGAGGTCGGGAGCCTCCCACAGTTCCACATTGCGGTACAGGCCCGCACCGGAGTACCAGCGGGAGTTGGGGTGGCGCAGATTGCAGCGGACAAGAACCTCGTTCTGGCCCTCATGCAGCGCGTCGGTGATGTCGAACCAGAACGACGTGTAGCCGTACTTCCATTGGCCGACTTCGGTGCCGTTGACGAAAACGGTCGTATCCATGTAGCCCCGCCGAACCAAAGCATGCGGCGGGTGCCGGGTACATCGGTGACAAAGAAATATTTGCGGTAGAACAGCGTGCCGTCGCGGTACAGATCGTCCGCGTGGCGAATCTGCCAATCGTGGGGCAGGTCGACGGGGGTAAACTGCGCGTTCCAAGGCAACAGCTCGGTATCCGGCGCGCAGGCGGCAAACAGCCAGTCGACGCTGAAATCGGTGCGTTTCATAAGGAACAGCTCCTTTTCATAAGGGTAAGGGGATGTGACGGGAAGTGCCGTGCAGGTCCGACATGGCCGTGTCGGGCACACACGGTGCGCCCCCGTCACCGGGGCGCGGTACTTGCGTACCATAAACAGCAAACCGGGGGCAGCCCCATGTTGTTACGTGAGGCTGCCCCCGGCAGTTGCATCACTGTCGCAGGGACAGTCAGTTTCCAAACAAATTACTTGCTTGCGTTGTAGGTGTCGTTGTACATATCAACGATGTTCTGCATGTTCTGGGCTTCGACCTCAGCAACGTAGGTATCCCAATCGTTGTTGATGTCGGCCTGATTCATGGCAAACTTGCAGGTCCAAGCGTTGACGGTATCGGTCATGGGGGTGCCCCACAGGTTCAGCATCTCCATCTGATCCTCGTCGAAGGTAACGGTGGGATCCAGCGGGCGCAGCTTGCGGTACTGGCCCTGACGGTCGTAGAAGTCACGCAGATCCTCGCTGAAGTTGCTGGTCAGCAGCTCGGTGTTGCCGGAATACATGAAGTTGCCGCAGGCGTAGCCCAGCTCTTCACGCAGGTCGATCTGATCGTCGGAGGTCTGTGCGATGGACAGGCCGTTGCAGTAGTAACCGGGGGTCAGGCTATAGGTGCCGTCGGTGACGGTGTAGGTCTCGCCCTCTTTGCCCCACTTGGTCAGGGTCAGGCCCTCGTCAGAGTACCACAGCCAGTCAACAAAGCGCATCATCTTGATGAACTCGTCCTCGCCCAGCTCTTTCAGAGCGTTGGAAGAGATCATGATACCGCACTCAAGGCGCTGGTTCTCGGCCTGATAGTCGGATGTGCCGATGGGAACGAGGGTACGGTACAGCTCGTAGTTGCCCTCGCCCAGCTGCTCCTTGATTTTGGAGTCCTGGGTGGCGTACTGGGCACGGTTAGTGGACATGATGACGGTCTCGCCGCGGTAGAACTTGTTCAGCGCGGTGTCGTCATCCTGGGTCCAGGTCTCGGGGTCAAGGACCTTGTTCTGGACGAGCTTCTGCAGGACAGTGTAGGCCTGCTTGTATTTGTCGGAGACAGAGCCGTCAACGAAGGAATCGCTGTCGGCGTCATAGACCAGACCGTAGTTGGTGGTGATGGCCCAGCCGGTGTTGATATCGTAGGAGGCACCCAGCAGCTTCAGCAGATTGCCGCCCTGACCGTAACCGGAGGTCTGGCCGCACCACATATCGGACCAGATGTAGTCATTCTCGCCGCACATGCCCTGCTCGACCATGTACTTCTTGACGCCGATCAACACGTCGGCGAACTCGTCCCAGGTCCAATCCTTTTCCAGCTCGGCGACATCGTAGCCGGCAGCGTCAAAAAATGTCCTTGCGGATGAGGAAGGTGTAATCCTGCAGAGAGGTCTCCTTCAGGCCGGGCAGGCGGTAGTACTTGCCGTCGGCCTGCGTGATGGTGGCCAAGTCGTCCTGCATGTTGTACTCCTCGACGAAGTTGGAGTAGTTGGGCATATACTGGACATAGTCGGAAACGGGGACAACGCCGCCGCCGGTGACATACGCAGTTTCAGAGTAGATCTTGGGGATGATGTAGGGGGAAGTGCCGGAAGAAACGGCCAAGGAAACCTTATCGGTGTAGTTGGAGTTGTCAACGACGGTCAGTTCCAGATGGACGTTGGTGGCATCCTCGATGGCCTTAAAGACGCCCTCGCTGATCCACTTGTCGTTCATGGGATAGGCGGGGTTGTCGTTGAAGAACATCGTGTAGGTGACAGGCTCGTCAGAGTGGAAGTGCTCGCCGTACTCATAGCCGAGGTTCGACTCGTCCGCAGCAGCGGTGTCGGTGGTAGCAGTGCTGCCATCGGTGTTGGTGGTGCTTGCAGCCGTGGAGCTGCCGGAGCCGCCGCAGGCAGCCAGAGACAGCACCATGCCGGTAGCCAGCACGAGGGATGTGAGCTTTTTCATGTTTCGTAACCTCCATTACGTTTTTTTTCCTGCTCCCCGGAAGCCCTGGGAAAACAGGCGTTTTTCTTTCATCCCGGCGCCGGAGTCGGCGTCGGTTTTAAGACAGTGGAAAAACGGGACGCAGAGCACTAACGCGAAAAACGTTAGCCCTTAACGCCGCCCAGCATCATGCCCTGCACGAAATACTTCTGGATGAAGGGGTAGATGCAAATGATGGGAGCGGACGCAGCACCATGGCGCAGGACTTGATGTTGGAAGCGATCTGCATGGCGTCGCCTGCATCGGCACTTGTGCCGGAAGCGCTGCTGATGAGCTGGCGCAGATAGTAGGCAACGGGCCATTTCGTGGTCGTATCCAAGTAGAGGAAAGCATCAAACCAGTCGTTCCAGTACTGGACGACGTAGAACAGTGTCATGGTGGCAATGATGGGCTTGGACAGGGGGATGGCGATGCGCCAGAACACGCCCCACAAGTCCAGGCCGTCGATCTCGCCGGCTTCTTCCAGCTCACGGGGAAGAGTGAGGAAGAAGGAACGCATCAGGATGACGTAGTAGGTGGAGATCATGCCGGGCAGGATGAAGGATGCCACGGTATCGCGCAGACCCAAGGAAACCATCAAAATGTAGTTGGGGATCATGCCGCCGCCAAAGTACATCGTGAAAATGATGAACTTGTTGATGGCCTTGCCGCCGTACAGCTCCGCCTTGGAAAGGGGATAGGCCAGCAGGGCGCTGAACAGCAGAGCGCAGACCGTGCCAATGATGGAGTACACAATGGTGTTGCCGTAATAGGGGGATGAACTTGCCGTCGGTGATGACGTATTTATATGTGGAGATGTTGAAGTCCTTCGGGATCAGGCCGACTTCGCCTGCAACGATCGCCTGCGTAGAGGAGAAGGACTGGGCGACCAAGTACAGGAACGGGGTAGAGCATCGCAACGCTGATCAGCGTCAGGATGATGGCGTTAAAGACCTTGAACACGCGGTAACTGGCGGATTCCTTGATCTTCATGGGGCCCATAGTAGTTGCTTTTGCCATTATTTTATCCTCCTAATTACCACAAACCGCTGCCGGTCAGCCAAGAGGAGACCTTGTTGGCAACCGTGAGCAGGACCAGGTTGATGACACCTTGGAACAGGCCGACGGCCGTTGCGTAGCTGTAGTTGCCGGAGCCAAGGCCCATGCGGTAGACATAGGTGGCGATGATGTCGGCCGTCTCATAGGTGGTGGGGGTGTACAGCAGGAAGACCTTCTCGAAAGCGGCGGAACCGCACAGGCTGCCGATGTTCAGAACCAACAGGGTGGAGATGGTGGGCAGGATGGCGGGGATGGTAACGTGCAGGCACCGCTGGAAGCGGTTTGCGCCGTCCAGCTCAGCAGCCTCGTACAGTTCGGTGTTGATGCCGGACATGGCAGCCAAGTAAAGGATGGTGCCCCAGCCGAGGCCCTGCCATACGCCCGTGGTAACAAAGATCGTCGTGAACCACTCGGGCAGGGAGATGAAGGTGATGGCCTCGCCGCCCAGCTTGGTGATGAGGTTGTTGATGGGACCGCTGGTGGACAGAATCTCGCGGACCATGCCCGCAACGATGACCATCGAGATGAAGTGGGGCAGGTAGGAGATCGTCTGCACAATCTTCTTGAAGTGAACATTCTTGACCTCGTTCAGCAACAGGGCGAAGATCAGCGTCAGCGGGAAGCTGATGATCAGATACTTGAAGTTCAACAGCAGTGTGTTCTTGAACGCACGCCAGAAGTTCTGATCCTTCATGAACTGGTTGAAGTACTTCAGGCCGCTCCATTCATCGCCGAAGATGCTGCTGCCGGCGCGGTAGCGGCGGAACGCAATGATGTTGCCGAACATCGGGATGTAGCGGAACACGATGTAGTACACAATGGGAATGAACATCATTGCGTACCATTGCCAGTACTTTTTTTAATGTGCTTCATCGCGGCACCCCTGCTTCTTGACAGTGGCCACAGAAGCGTCTTTTTGTGCGGTCTTGGGCATGGTTCTGTCTCTCCTTCCTAATATCAATCACAGGTCAAGGGCCTGCGTTGCGGACTGGGTGACGGTCAGCTTTGCGGGGGCCTGACCCATCAGCGCTACGCTGCGGGCATCAGGCTGGGAAGCACCGACATAAACGCTGTAGCTGCCTGCCTCAACGATCGGCGTGCCTTCCTCATTGCAGAGGGCGAAGGCGGCCAGCGGCAGGTGAATTTTGACCTGCTTCGTCTCACCGGGCTGCAGCTCGACCTTGGCAAGGCCTTTCAGCTGGCGTTCGGGGTGTTCTCGCGCTCGGCCTTGACGTAAACCTCCACGCTCTCACGGCCCGCAACAGAACCCTCGTTCGTGACGTCCACCGTCACATCAAGGCCGTCGGAGCCCGCCTCATTCGCGCTGACAGCAGCGTTCTTGAAGCCGAACTTCGTGTAGGACAGGCCGTAGCCGAAGGGGTAAAGGGCTTCCTTCTCCATGTAGCGGTAGGTGCGGCCCTTCATGGCGTAGTCGGTAAACTCCGGCAGGTCGCGGTCGCTGTGGTAGAAGGTGACGGGCAGTTTGCCCTGCGGGTTCGTCTCACCGAACAGAGCGCGGGCCACAGCCTCGCCGCCACGGGCACCGGGATACCAGGCTTCGAGAATGGCGTTTGCGTGCTCATCTGCATAGTTGACAGCCAATGCACTGCCGCCCAGCAGAACCAGAACAACAGGCTTGCCGCTCTCAACACAGGCTTTCAGGACTTCCTCCTGATGGCCAGGGAGCTTCAGGTTCGGCTTGTCGCCGCTGGCGAACTGGTTGCCCTTGTCGCCCTCCTCACCTTCAAGGCCGGAATCAGACCGAGGACTGCGATAACGACATCGCTCTCCTCGCAGACGCCCTTGACCTCGCTCATCAGCTCGTTGGACTCGGCCAAGCCGTGGATGTTGTCGCGTAGAGGTGGCAGCCCTGCGAGTAGCGGACTTTCACATCGTCGCCGAGGTAATCTTCAATGCCCTCCAGCACGGTGGTGTAGCGGGAGGCAGTGCCCTCATAGTTGCCCAGCAGTGCCTTGCGGCTGTCGGCATTGGGGCCGATGACGCCGACGGTGTGCAGCTTGGACTTGTCCAGCGGCAGCGTGCCGTCGTTCTTCAGCAGCGTCATGATGCTGTCGGCGACTTTCAGGTTCAGGGCCTTCATCTCGGCGCTGTCGACAACGTCGTAGCCAACCTTATTATAAGGAACCTGATCCTCGGCGTCAAACATACCCAGACGCATGCGGGTCACATACAGGCGGGTCAGGCTCTCGTCGATCTTCTCTTCGGAAAGCTTGCCCTCGGCGACGGCCTGCTCAAGGTAAACGTAAAGGTCGCCGCAGTTCAGGTCGCAGCCGTTGTTGACGGCCAGTGCGACGGACTCTACAGGGCCGTCCGTGACCATGTGGCCGGTATGGAAGTCCTTGATGGCCCAGCAGTCGGAGGTAACGTGGCCGTCAAAATGCCACTTGTCACGCAGGATATCCTTTAGCAGGGTCTTGCTGCCGCAGCAGGGCTCGCCATTCGTGCGGTTGTACGCACCCATGACGGCCTCGACACCGGCTTCCTTGACCAGTGCGCGGAAGGCGGGCAGGTAAGTCTCCCACAGGTCCTGCTTGGAGACGATGGCGTTAAAGTGGTGGCGGTCGCTTTCGGGGCCAGAGTGTACGGCGAAATGCTTGGCGCAGGCGGCGGCCTGCAGGTAATCGGGATCATCGCCCTGCATACCCTCAACAAAGCGGACGCCGAGGCGGCTCGTCAGGAACGGATCCTCGCCGTAAGTTTCGTGGCCACGGCCCCAGCGGGGATCGCGGAAGATGTTGATGTTGGGGGCCCAGACGGTCAGGCCCTTGAAAATGTCGCGGTCGCCGTGGGCGCGGCACATATTGTACTTGCCGCGAGCCTCAACGCCGACGGCGTTGCCGACCTGCTCCATCATGTCCTCGTCAAAGGCGGCGGCCATGCCGATGGCCTGGGGGAAGACGGTGGCAGTGCCCGCGCGGCCGATACCGTGGATGCCCTCGCTCCACCAGTTGTAAGCGGGGATGCCCAGACGCTCGATCGCGGGAGCCCAGCTCAGCATCTGGCTGACCTTCTCGTGCAGGGTCATCTGCGCAACGAGGTCGGCCGCACGCTTGCGGTACTCAGCCTCTTTAGCGGGATTCTTGGTTCTCTTCATAGTGCTTTCTCCTGTTCTTCCGTGTCCTTTACAGAACGCCGAAGCCTAAAATGGTGAATACTTTGTCCGTGCCCGGCTCCTGCATCTTAATTTCGATGTGGTGCCGCTGCGCGGTTTCTTCCTTTAAGATAATGGCCGCATGGCAGTGGGTCCAACCGGCCTGCCGCGGGTCGTAGGCCGCGACCTCTTTGCCGTCTACCGTGACGACTGCCGCGCCGAACTCCTTGCTGCCCGAATCCTTAAAAACGAGCTGGATGCTGCGGCAGGTGATGTCCATCGTGAACGGGTTGTCGCCCGCGCCCTTCTTCCAGTTGTGGGGGAACTCGGGGGTGTTGACATCCTCGAAGTCGAAGGGCACGCTCTGTAAATCGGTGTCCATCTCGGTGAAGCAGCCGGGGTCGATGACCGCGTCAAAGGGGTTCACACTGCGGTCCAGCAGCTTCGTCTCAGCAAAGTCGAAACCGTAGTAGGGGGCGAGCTCTTTCGGGGCAGGCCCTTCCTGCTGCTTGTCCAGCCGGTCCAGCATATACATGAGGCAGTCCCGCATGATGCGGTGCCCGCTGTTGGAGGGATGGAACACATCGTAGAAGTACTGGCGGCGGGTGATGACGCTGCGCTCACCGACACCAACGCGGAACTGCGGGCTGACGGCGTCCAGCACATTGACCATCGGCAGCTCATGCCGCCAACCGATGGGAGCCAAGCGATCCTTCAGGTTCCAGTCGTTGGCAAAAACGCTGAACAGCATCACAACGGCGGGCTCATTGGGGGCTGACCAGATCTTTTGGATCAGGCTCTCGTGCATCAGGCCCTTCGTCTCGTCAGCTTCGTCGTTGACGGCGAACTCGACGATGATCAGATCGGGCTGCACCGCACCATCGCGGGTGATGTCGCGGTCATAGCGGATGATGCCGAGCTGGCAGGGCGTGCCGCCAACGCCCGCTTTGATGTAGCGGACATGTGCGCCGTGGTCGGGTGTGTACCTTTCGCAGATGGCCTCATAGGTCTTGCGCGCGTAGCACATTTCCTGCGAGGGAACCGCACCCGCGCTGTGTGATGGAGCCGCCCAGGAAGGCGATCGTCGTGGGCTTGCCATCGCGGAGCTGCTGCAACACACGCTTGATACGGATGTTGTTGCCGGTGCTCAGGCAGCTGCGGGCGATCATCTCGCCGTAGGCGGGCGTATCGAAAGCCACGGGCGGGTCGGGGTCAACCTCGGGGACTGTGTAGCCGTCGTTCAAGTAGAGCTTGACGGTGGCCGTGGCGATGTCCTTCGGTTTGACGAGCTCGAACAGAAACTCCTGCGGCGTCTCGTCGCTGTCGGACCACTGCTGCTCATCCATGACCATGATGTGCTCGGTGCCATCGGTGGTAATCTTCATGCTGTTGCGGCTGCCGCCGCTGCCCAGTTCCCCGGAGAAGCGAGGGTGAAGGTCACGACCTTGTCGGGCAGGTCGCCGACGATGCTGACGCGACGCTGTGCACGAGCTTGCGGAAGCCCTTGGCCGTGCGGAGCATTTCCAGAATGTTCTCATCGTCAATGCCGCCGACCATCTTGGCGAAAGTTACAAGGCGGTCACCATTGATATAAACGGGGTGGCGGCCTACGCCGTCATTGCTCGGCAGGCCGCGACCGGCTTGTCCAGCAGCACATAAAATCCCGGGCGTTTGGCCGTTGGGTCCTTGGGTGCGATCTTGTCCAACACCGTTTGCTTCACTCTTTTCTGAATTGTCTGTGTCTTATGTTTGGTGAGCTCATCACAGGCCAAACATATCATCTGCCGTTATTATACCGCATTCCGAAAATGCACGCTTCTCATTTCTTGCTATGTATCTTATCAATATCTGCTGTTTTTACAGGCTTGTTGATTGTTTTTGTGCAATGTGCTAGAAAAGAAAAACACAGTTTTTGTGCGATTCGAGAAACGAATTGTAACTTTCGTGTCATCATTATGGATAAATGGTGCATAATGTACCGCGAATTTTTCCTACCTGCTGCGCTTGTTCGGCATCGCCAAAAATTTGCACAGCCTGAAAAATAGCACAAAATAAGCATTGCAAAAGCCGAAAGTCCCGAAAACGATGGGGCTTTTCTTGCAATAAGTGGAATGCAGGGGTGCTGTATTTATGTTGCCCTGTTGAAAATCGAGCCCGGTACCACCTTGATTTTGCCGCTGCAACCTGCTATATTGAGCCAAAACCGAACACCGAAAGGGGCCGATTTATGGCAGCAGTTACCCTGCCCACACACTATCGCAACGTTTTTGCGGAGCTGGGCTATGCGCAGGCGGAGATCGACGCACGCATTGAAAATTCATGTACAAATGATGGCGAACGGCAACTGAACAACAGACAGCACAAAAGCACCCCCTGCACCAAAAGCACAATGCTTTCCGGTGCAGGGGGTGTTGTGGTTCAATTCAGCCGGTCAGCCAAAACCATCAATCTTCGATCGTGATTTTGGTGATGACAGGCATCTGTTTGGGCTTGTTCCAGGTTTCAGGGCCGTAAGTGGGCTGGTTGGCAATGGCGTCCAGCACATCAAAACCGCTCTCCATTTCGCCAAAGGCGGCGTAACGGCCGTCCAGCTTGGCAGCATCCTTGTGAACAACAAAGAACTGCGTGCCGGCGGTATCAAAGTCATCATCGCGCGCCATAGAAAGGGCACCGCGGATATGCTTGAGCGGGTTGTTGACGCCATTTTCCGTAAACTCGCCCTTAATATGCCAATCACTGTCCGTCATGATGTCATTGTCCGGCGAACCGCCCTGAATGACATAATCCTTAACGATGCGGCACCAACACAAACCATCATAAAAACCGCTGCGTGCAGTTTTCACAAAGTTTGCCACGGTGAGGGGGGCATATTCCGGGTACAGCGTAAAAACCATAGTACCAAAGTCCCTGGTTTCAATCGTGCAGCGCATTAGCCGACCTTCACATCCTTGAAGAACAGGTTGCCGGAAGCAGTCATGTAGAAACCGCTGATGTTGTCATGCATCAGGTAGTTGTTGGACTTGTAGTACAGGGGCAGAACAGCGTAATCGTTGGAAACGATAGCGTCAGCCTGCAGGGTCAGCTCAGCAGCTTGGCCGGATCGTTCTCAGCCTTGACCTGCTCAACCAGAGCGTCATAATCGGCGTTGGAATAGAACAGGTTGTTGGAAGAATCGCCGGTCTTGCACAGGGGCAGGAAGCTCATGGGGTTCACGTAGTCAGCGCTCCAGCCCATGGCAGCAACCTGATAGTTGCCTTTCTGAACGTCGTCATAGAAGATGCTCCACTCGTTGGAGGAAACTTCAACATTGATGTTCAGGTTGTTCTTCAGCATTTCAGCCATAGCTTCAACGACCTTCTTGACGGTGTCGTTGTCGTAGTAGCTCAGGGTCAGAGTGGGGAAGCCTTCGCCGTTGGGGTAGCCAGCCTCTGCCAAGGCAGCCTGGGCGCCCTCAACGTCAGCGGTAGCGGACAGGCCAAAGCTTTCGCGGCCTTCGGTGATATCCTTGCCATCAACAGAGTAGCCGGGGGCCAGGAAGCTGTAAGCGGGCTGTGCATCGACCTGCACAACGTTGTCGATGATGGACTGACGGTCGATGGCCAGGCAGATTGCCTTGCGGACCAGAACGTTGTTCACAGGCTCGGCAGAGCAGTTGAAATCATAGTAAACAGTGCCGTAGCTGGGGCTGGTCTGCACACCGGCATTCTCGGCCTTCAGGCGGGCAAAGTCAGAGGAAGGAATGCTGGCAACGCCGTCAACCTCACCGGACTCGTAAGCGGTCAGAGCAGTTGCCTGATCCAGAACGTAGCGGAAGGTGACTTTCTGCAGGGAGACATTCTCAGCATCCCAGTAGTTCTCGTTCTTTTCCAGAATGACGTTTTCGTTCATGCTCATGCTGGCGATCTTGAAGGGGCCGTTGCAGATATAGGTATCTGCTTCGGTGGACCACTTGTCACCGTTGGCTTCAACGGTGGCTTTCTGAACAGGGGAGAAGGTCCACATGCTCAGGATGTCGATGAAATAGGAGGTGGGCTGGATCAGGGTGATCTCCAGGGTCTTGTCGTCCAGAGCCTTCACGCCCAGGTCGTCAGCGGTGGCGGTGCCGTCGTAATACTCCTGAGCATTCTTGATGTAATCGGTAGCCATGCTGACGTACTGTGCGGCGGTGGCCGGGGTCAGAACGCGCTGAATGGTGTAAACGTAATCTTCAGCGGTCAGGTCGCTGCCATCGCTCCACTTCAGGCCGTCACGCAGGTGGAAGGTGTAGGTCAGGCCGTCGTCGCTGATATCCCAGCTTTCAGCGTTGCCGGGAACCAGGGTGCCGGTGCTGTCATAGGTAACAAGGCCTTCGAAGCAGTTGATCAGAACATACTGTGCGAAGGAGTTGTTGGTCACGCTCGGATCCAGGCCGTCGGGAATGTTGCTCAGAACAAAGGTCAGTTCCTGGGCGGCATCACCGGTAGACTCGGAGGAAGCGGTGGTGGAAGTTGCTTCGCTGCTGGCAGCAGAAGAAACATCGGAGATGTTCTGGGGCTCATTGGAAGCGCCGCAGGCGCTGAGCAAGGAGACCGCCAGCGTGCCGGCAAGAGCGGCACTGATGACTTTCTTTTTCATGTGTATCCCCCTCGAAAAGAAAATAATGTATGTTTGCCGTTCCTTTGCACCGACAGGGCGCAGTAAACCGGGCAGGGGAGCCAAAACGGAACAGCACTGTGTTGCATATCCCGCTTTGGCCGCCGGTACCCGTTTGCGGCAGGCTGCCGGAACAAGAAGCGGAGAAACCAAAATAAAAAGGCTTAATACAGGTGGCAGGCCACAAAATGGCCGGGTGCGGCTTCCTTCATGGCCGGGGTCTGCTCACTGCAAATGGGCTTTGCATAGGGGCAGCGGCCACAGAACCGGCAGCCGGGTTTCGGGTTGACCGGGCTGGGCAGATCGCCCTCCACACCGGCGCTCGCATGGGCGCGGGCCAGCTTGGGGTCCGCGATGGGAATGCAGCTCAGCAAGCCCTTGGTGTAGGGGTGCAGCGGGTTTTTGTAGATCTCTTCGGAATCGCTGCTTTCCACCAGCTGGCCCAGGTACATCACGCCGATATCATCCGAAACGTAACGCACCATCGAAAGGTCGTGGGCGATAAACAGGTAAGAGGTACCTTCGGCCTGCTGGTAGTCACGCAGCAGGTTGACGACCTGCGCCTGAATGGAAACGTCCAGTGCGGAGATGGGCTCATCACAGATGACCAGCGCGGGGTTCAGCACCAGGGCGCGGGCAATGCCGACGCGCTGGCGCTGGCCGCCGGAAAACTCGTGGGCATACCGTCCGGCGTGTTCTGCCGTCAGGCCAACGCGGTTCAGCATGGCAAAGACTTTTTCGTCAACTTCCTGCTTGCTTTTGCAAACATGGTGGGCTTTCAGCGGCTCGGCAATGATATCGCGCACCGTCATGCGGGCGTTCAGCGAAGCATACGGATCCTGGAAGATCATCTGCATGTTGCGGCGCACCGGCTGCATCTGGCGGGGCTTGAGGTGGGCGATATCCTGCCCGTTGAAGATGATCTTGCCCTGCGAAGGCTCATAAATGCGGATGATGGTGCGTGCGCAGCTGCTTTTGCCGCAGCCAGACTCGCCAACCAGGCCAAAGGTGCGGCCGCGGCGCAGCGTAAAGTTGACATCATCTACTGCATGAACTTCCGCGTGCGGGCCGACAGAAAAGAATTTTGTCAGGTGCTCTACCTGAAGAATGGGCTGTTCCATTAGTGTGCCTTCCTTTCGGCTTCTGCCAGTTTTTCATGCAGAGGATTTCCCTCGGCCGGGGCGTCCGGCTGCAGCAGCCAGCAGCGTGCCTGACGGCTGCCAACCTGGACAAACGGCGGGCACTCGGCTGCGCAGATGTTGCGCGCAAACTGGCAGCGGGAAGCAAACGGGCAGCCCTTGGGGGGCTTGGTCATATCCGGCGGGCTGCCGGGGATGGACTGCAAGCGCTCGCTCTTATCCTTGGTCAGGCCGGGGATGGAGGCCAGCAGGCCCATGGTGTAGGGGTGCAGCGGGTTTTCAAACAGATCGTTGATCTCCGCTTCCTCCATCACAAGGCCGCCGTACAGAACAACAACGCGGTCGCACAGCTCAGCCACAACGCCCAGGTCATGGGTGATAAAGATGATGCTGGTGCCGTATTCCTCCTGCAGGGAGCGCATCTGTTTCAAAATCTGGTGCTGGATGGTCACATCCAGGGCGGTGGTGGGCTCGTCCGCAATCAGCAGGTCGGGGTGGTTGGCCAGCGCCATGGCGATCATGACGCGCTGGCGCATACCGCCGGAAAATTCATGCGGGTAGGATTTCAGCCGCTTTTCGGCTTCGGGAATACGTACTTCGCGGAACAGCTCCAGCGTGGCAGCCTGCAGCTCGTCGCGCTTCATCTCCGGGTGGTGTACATGGATCATTTCGGCAACCTGTTTGCCAACGGGAATCAGCGGATTCAGGCTGGACATGGGGTCCTGAAACACCATGGCGATCTTCTGGCCGCGGATTTCGCGCATCTGCTTATCGCTGACTTTGGTCAGGTCGGTGCCTTCAAATTCAATTTTGCCGTTTTTAATGCGGGCAGTATCGGCCAGCAGGCGCAGGATGGACATGGAAGTAACGCTTTTGCCGCTGCCGGATTCACCAACGATACCAAGGATCTCGCCCTTATGCACTTCAAAGCTGACGCCGCGCACAGCCTGCACTTCGCCGGAGGAAGTCATAAAGGAGGTTTTCAGATCCTCTACCTTCAAAATCGTCTCGCTCATTTTGCTCTCCTTACTTCTTCAGCTTCGGGTCCAGTGCATCACGCAAACCATCACCGACAAAGTTAAAGGCAAACATGATCACACAAATCATCAAAGCAGGGATCAACAGCTCGTGCGGGCTGGTGCGCAGGTTGGCAGATGCATCGTTGCACATGGTGCCAAGGCTGGCCAGCGGGGGCTGCAGGCCGATGCCCAAATACCCCAGGAAAGCCTCCATAAAGATGGCAGAGGGGATGAGCATGGTAATGGTAACAAGGATGGAGCCGAGCGCGTTGGGAATCAGGTGGTCAAACAGAATCGTTGTGGCAGAGGAACCAATGGTCTTGGCGGCAAGAACGAATTCCTGCTGCTTCAGGCTCAGGATCTGGCCGCGCACAACACGGGCCATATCCACCCAGTACACGCTGCCCAAGGCAACAATGATGCTCTGGATACCGGCACCCAGCACCTGCATGATCAGGATAACATACAGCGTCAGGGGAATGGTGGAGATAATATCCACAATACGCATCATGATCATATCCACGGTGCCGCCCAGGTAACCGGAAATACCGCCGTACAGAATGCCGATGATGAGGTTGACGAACGCAGCCATCAAGCAACCAGCATGGAAATGCGGGTGCCGTACATCAGGCGGGTCAGCACATCGCGGCCCAAGGCGTCAGTGCCAAGGATGTAGGATTTGTTCAACATCGTCTTGGACGGGTAGATGCTGCCGGTGGCTTCATCGGCAATGACATAGGGGCTGCCGCCGTAATACAGGGCAACCTCGGTGCCGTCGGCATCAAAGATGGTCATGGATTTATCGGATTCATCGCGCACCTTGCGCAACTGGCCGCTCAGTTTGCCGTCCGGGGTAACGGAGATGACTTTCAGGGCGGTGGTAATGTACAGGTAGTCGCCATTGGGGATCTGGTAAACCTTCATGACCGGCGGAACGTTGACAACTTCCAGATTCTGCACGGAGTAATCATACGGGGTAAACAGGGGGCCGACCAATGCAAAAAGCGTCAGGGCGATAATAATCACAAAACCGGCGATGGCCGTCGGCTTGCGGCGGAAACGGAACCAGACGTCACCTGCAAAGGTGCGGCTTTTGGACCAGATTTTTTCACGGTCGCTGTTATCGGTAGCAAGCGGTTCCCACTTGTTCTGTGCGGTTAAATCTGCCATAAGTGTTTTCACCTTTCCTCAACAATTACGCGTCAAACTTGATTCTGGGGTCGATCAGGCAGTAGAAGATATCGACCAAAAGCACCATTGCCATCAGGAACGCAGCAAAGAAGATGGTAACGCCCATGATGGTGGTGTAGTCGCGCTGGGTCACGCTGTTTACAAAGTAATAGCCAATGCCGGGAATGGCGAAGATCTTTTCTACAACAAAGCTGCCGGTCAAAAGGCCAGCCACCGTGGGGCCAAGCACCGTGATGACGGGGATCAGCGCATTGCGCAGGGCATGCTTGGTAACAACGGCGAACTCGGTCAGGCCCTTGGCGCGGGCGGTGCGGATGTAATCCTGGCCCATAACTTCCAGCAGGCTGGAGCGCATCAGGCGGGCCAGGTAGCTGACGGAATAGCCGCCCATGGCGATGACGGGCAGGATGTAGCTCTTCCAGCTGTCCAGGCCGAAGGTAGGCAGTACGTTCAGCTTAAAGGAGAATACATAAATCAGCATGGAGGCGATCACGAAAGACGGAATGGTAACGCCGATGGTGGCAATGGCCATCAGCAGCATATCCTGCCATTTTCCGTTTTTCAGCGCGGCCAGTATGCCCATGGGGATGGAGGTAAGCAGCACAAACACCAGGGTGACAAGGCCCAGCTTGGCGGATACCGGCGCACCAGTGGCAATAAAATCGTTGACGGTTTTGCCGGTATATTTATAGGAAGGGCCGAAATCGCCATGCAGCAGGCTGCCCAGATATTTGACAAACTGCACCGGCATGGGCTGGTCCAGGCCGTACTTGGCTTCCATGGCCTGGGTAACTTCTTCCGGCACGCCCTTGGTGTTGGTGAACGGGCCACCGGGAATAGAGTGCATCAGGGTGAAGGTGATCAGAATAATCATGAACATGGCAATGATCATGGTTCCGATGCGCTTCAGGATAAATTTAACCATTACGTTTTCCCTCTTTCGTGTGCACGGCCGCCGCACAGGGAATGGCGCCCCGACGGCTGCTCTGTGGCCATAGTGTGCACATGCGTTGTTCCTGGCGGCGGTACAGACTGACAATCCAGCCGCCTTTATAATTATCTTATTATATAGCGGCAGCTTGCGGTTGTCATCAATTTTATTCATATTTTTTACCTTTATGAAAATATCCGATTTGCATACAAAACAAACAGCGACGCTGAGAAAATGTGTAGAATAAGACCATGGATTATGAGGGAAAAAGCGATGAACAAAGCAAATGTGTCCCCGTGGCGAGAACAAAAAAAGAGAAAATATGGGAATGAATGCAGTATTGCGACCCGGAAAGTTGGAAATTACAGCGGGGCGGGCTTTGTATGGGTAGTTTAACGGCTTAACGCTCTAGTGAATCGCTGTGATGGTTGAAACAAAGCGCAATGCTCTGCCGCCGGAACATGGGAAAGCGCTTCCGGCGCAAAATCATGGGATCACTGCGGAATGGCAGGGGAACAAGCAGCGTACAAGGGGATGTGGTGGACTGTTTATGTGCGGAAAAAGGAAAAGTGAGACGAATGGAGGCGGACGGAGAACATACATAAGCCCAAAGGGATGCCCAACTCATCAAGTGAAACACGGCACGGAAAAGCATAACGGCCACAGCGAGATGGCCGAAACACAGACCAAAACGCAAAAAGGCAGTGGAAACGCAGCAAAATAGTAGAGGTGAGGAACAACAGAGCAAAATATCTGTCCTTGAATGGAATACACAAAATACAGGGAGTGGAAACGGCGTATGCAAGCCCGCCAAAACTGTATATATAACGCAAAAGCTCGAATATATATACAGTTTAACGGGAAAGACTCCTCCGATGATAAAAGCGTAAAAATCGGCTATCCATGGCACAGGAAGCCAGGATGGCGGCAGGCGCTGCAAAGTCAAAAGGTGCAGAATCTTTCCCGATATGTCCTCTATTCAAAAACATTTTTGTTCTGCATCCCCGATTCCCGCACCTGTTCGGGGGGAGTTTTGGTATTTCCGTATCAGATAGAAAACAGCAGGCCTGTGCTGCGGCAGTACAGATTTGCGGGGCGTTCTGCTTTCCCTATACCGCAGGGGGCTGCATATTGCAGAAAAATTACCGTTTCCCCGGTGCAGAATGGATGGCATATTCATTTATAGTGGGATAGAACGATTTCATTGAGTTAGTCAAGCTAATGCGGTGGCAAAGAGCAGCACCGCGAAAGAATGGCTGCCGGAAACCATGCCGTAACCCACGGTCCACAGCAGAATGGTGAACACCGTCACAAAAGCACTGGCATGAAGTGCAACGGTTATAAAGTTATAAGTAGCCTGAAGGCATTGCCGCGCATGGTGCAGGGAGGGTTTTTAAGCGATTTAAGGAGATTTAGGGCAATACCGCATAATTCTAAGTGCCGATACGGCGAGCGAGGTGCGGCAGATGCCAAGCCAAAAGCGCAGATAATACTGGATGCTGCAAAGGTGAGCGCCGCCAGTGGCGGAAACAGCGAA
>ENA-OQAR01000001-OQAR01000001.1-human-gut-metagenome-genome-assembly--contig:-NODE-1-length-52679-cov-3.667872_pt1 | contig 52679 bp, 72 predicted proteins | sample MGYA00242738_ERZ504533 | MGnify/ENA primary metagenome ERZ504533 (study PRJEB26092, sample SAMD00036276) | human gut metagenome | host: Homo sapiens | study: EMG produced TPA metagenomics assembly of the... | reverse complement strand
ATGAGTATAAGCTGTTATGGGAAAGTGGTAGAATATTCATTTCCGTTTTTTTATATGGGTATATACGTATTGGTGCTTCTGTTAATACAGGTTATATTATCTATTTATCAAATAAGAGAACAGAAAGAAAAAATCAATTATTGATCAACTAAGAATGGAATAGTTATCCAAATAGAAAGAAAAAAAATGTAATCTGTACATAAAAATATGGAGATGAAATTTTAAAATAGTATACTGATGTTATCAAAAATATTAATAGGAAGGAGGAAAGTCGGATGAAAGAGCGAAGAGATGAACAAGAGGCAAGAGAACTCCTTATGGCAGAAGTAAGCATTTATACGGATGATTGTGGAGAGATTCAGTTTCATTGTTTAAATGATTGCTTGGGCGGAGGTGCTTGGCTCAATATTGAATACTAATAATAACTGAATAAATTTATACAGAAAGGAAAAAAAGACATGGAAAGTGAGAGAATAGTAAAAAATAATGAAATAGAGATAGAAGAAGTGAATGTATATACAGACGATTGTGGCACAACAAGAAAAGCGTGTGTAACAGATTGTATTGGTGGAAGTGCTCTTATAACCCCTATGGAGTAATATTGAGTAGGAGAAATTCTATATAGACGATTGTACATTAACTAAATGCCAATATTGTCAGCTACGTTTTAGATATGTGCATAATTAAAAGTACGGAATGAAACAAAGTGTTACGGATGTTCGCATTATACTGGAATGCTTACAGGAAGCATATCAAATGGAAGGAGATATGGTACGATCCGGGAAAAATATTCATGCGACTATGATATATCCATTTGTCCGTATGCTGCAGGAAAAGTGTAGAGATTTAACAGAGGAACAGATACATAAGACACTTTGGAAAGAATATGAGATTTCAGGGGCAGACAGGATGTTTGTGGAGAGGGCTTCAAAGATTTTAGAGCCATACGAAGGAGAATCTGAAGATGAGAAATAGTACAATGGAATATAAAGTAAATCAAGCCTATGAAGAACTAAAGCGTTTAATACAGTGGAATCCGGATAGTGAAGAAAAAATTTTTACAGAAATGGTATGTTTATTGTTACCTGGACAAAGAAAATGTTGGTCAGAGGCTATCCGTGATTTGAGGCAATCTTTTGAAGCTGAGCAGGGGATGATATTTGTTGAAAAATACAGAGGAAAACTGGAATGGCTGAATAGCATATCTTTGGCAGAACTACAAAGAAAGATAGGAGAAATTTATTTTGTTGATCATTACAAGATGATAGCAGATCAATTCCTATATAAAAAGGATTTTGAAACTTCCTTATTTTTGAGAATTGCAATGGAAACAGGGATAAGAAGTGCAGATATTCCATGTATAGAATGGTCCTGTATGCATGGAAAAACTATTATTTTGGAAGAAACCAAAAGAGGAGATTTGTATAAAAAAGTTAATGGAACGTTTCCTAAGATTTCAACTCAGTCGTTACGGATTATGAAGTTATTGCACAGGAAGCAAGGGAAAATATTCACAAAATCAAACGAGTACTATGTTCGCAAAATTTCTTGTGCTTGGGGAATGCCTGGGTTTCGTATCCATAGTTTTCGGGATTATAGGAGAAAGATAGAAATGGGAATTACAGCAGGAGTACAAGTTCCAAGGATCATTCCATTATAAAGAATAGGCTGGATTGGAAAACGTTATAGGATGCTATATGAGCTGCTGTTGCAGTTCTAGTGAGTTTCAATAAAAATACGCAAATATAGTATTTGCGTATTTTTTATTGAAATTACAAATATATTTGCAAATAGATTGAATTATAAATAAAAACAATAAAATAAAACGCAAATATAACTTTGCGTTTATTTTATTTGTTTTTATAGGTGCTATGTGATATACTACGAAAAGAAAGTAGGTGTAGTATGAATAGCAAAACAGCATTAGAAAAAAAATACGAGATAATCAAACAAAATCTTGGGAATCAAACTACCTTTTATACAGATGAAGTAATTCCCCTTTTCCCGGAGTTAAAAAAGTCTACTTTATATTGGAATCTTTCTAAATTAGTAGAGGCGGGTTACATTAAGAGAGTGCGAAACGGTGTATTTTCCTTCAATGATTTGAAAGGCAGACAGGGAATTATTTTATGTGAAACAGCCCAAAAATTGAAAAATTACATGGATGAGCTGGGATTTTATTATTATATATCCGGTTTGGATATTTTGGCAAAATATATGTTACACATACCAGAACAATATCCTGTCATTGCATTTATTGAAAAAGCAGCAAAAGAGGAAATATATAACAATTTATTAGCAGAAGGATTTGAGGTGATAGAACCACAATACACGAAAAAAAATGTATGAAGATGCTATGTTTTCAGGTAGCCATAATATGCAGGTGATTTTATACACAACGGAGGATTTTCAGTACAGTAGTGAAGGTCTGGCAAGTATAGAGAAGGCTTTTGCAGATCTTTATTTTGCAATAACGAGAAACGGATATCCACTATCATTGCAAGAATTGGTAAGAATTTATCAGAATCTCAGCAGATTGGGAAATATAGATAAAAAGAAGCTGATAACAGTAGCATCAAGAAGGAATATACAATATGATATTCGCTTTATCGTTGAAAATCGGTTTATTACAGATTCGGCAATAGAGTTTGGAAAAATACTTAGAAGGGAAGAATAAAATTTGGATTACAAAAAGTTATTTCATAAAGAGGAAGCATTTCAGAGAGAAACCTTTCAGAAGAGAATGGAAGAATTTGGGTTTAAAAATATGGCGAGAATGGAACTGTTTTTATGGGATCTTGAATTATTCTTGCATATTCAGAAAATACTAGGAGATAAAATAATATTGAAAGGTGGTGCAGCCACGCAGTTTTATCTGCCAAGGGATGCTCAAAGAACAAGTGTAGACATTGATATGTTATTTTTTGGAACAGAAGAGGAAATAAAGAAAACATTGAGGAAAATCGAAGAATATTTGGGGACAGAAGACGAATTGTTTTACTTTCATAAACATAGCCCTAAGAATCCGAAAACAAATCTTCCATTACATACATATTACACGAAAGTTCCTTCTGTACTATCCAATGCAGAACGTAATATGGAGAGAGAGAGTATTCCCTATCAGGAATTAAAAAATAGAATTTATTCTCCAGCCAGAAAAATGGGAATATGAAAGAAGAACGGGAGAAAACATATTTGCGGTAAACAGTTCATGGAACTATCAGATCCTTCCATTGAATTATTTATTTGCGGATAAGCTCACCACATTAGGTTGTAATACGATTGGCGTACAAAATGAAAGGCTGGATGAACAGGTGAAGCAGTTCTATGATATTATGATGTTGTCCAGAAACTGTATATCCGAGATGCAATGCTCTGTTGTGAAAGAAAAGTATTTAAAACGGGCAGAACAAGAATGGAATACAAGGAAGATTACACTGGGGAGCACGCTGGAGGGAAGAGATTATGAACCTAAATATATCGTAAAAGATGTTGAGAAACAGCTTTTGCGTTATCAACAAGCCGATAGCGGTGAAGATGCAGAATTGAAAAAGTTTATTAATGATTTTCATTCGTTATATTTAAAACAGGAAAGTGCAGTATGATCCCAAAACGGTTGCCTGCGGAGCATCCCTGGTTCGCTTGATGTATGAACTGATGATTTCAGGCATGGGTTGGGATAAGGTAAAACAGGCATTAGAGATTGAAAAAAAATTAGGTATGGAGCATTTATCGGGACCAGAAAAAGGACAAAAAAAATTCGTAAACTCAGAAATCAGTTTATTCAGGAATTTGGTAAAGATTCGGTAATCCCGGCATCAACTTTGAAAGGGAAAGATTTAAAAAGAGTGTTCTGGGCAGTTGTAAATATTGATAATTTAAACAAGATTGAGGGAATGATATAAAATGAGATATTATATTGCAGATTTACATTTCTTTCATGAAAATTTGAATACAAAAATGGATAAACGTGGATTTGCAAATGTAAATGCAATGAATGATTATATGCTGAAACAGTGGAATAGTAAAGTGCGTAATAGGGATGAAGTTGTTATCTTAGGGGATTTATCATGGGGGAAATCTGAAGAAACAAACCAGTTGCTTCAGAAATTGAACGGACGTCTATATCTGATACAGGGAAACCATGACCACTATGTCAAGGATCCAAACTTCGACAGTTCACGCTTTGAGTGGATTAAAATGTATGAGGAACTTAGCGATAATAAGAGAAAAGTGATACTTTGTCATTATCCTATTATGTGTTATAACGGACAGTATAAATTGAATGCAGAAGGAAACCCAAAACCTATATGTTGTATGGACATGTACACGATACGCAGGATCAGAGATTGCTGGAAAGATTTCAAGGAATCACATCTGAAACAACATTTCTGAATACACAGGGGGAAACACAGCATATTCCATGTAATATGATTAACTGTTTTTGTATGTATTCAAATTATCAGCCGCTTACTTTGGATGAATGGATTGCGTGTGATAAGAACAGGAAACAAAAGAGCTGCCAGAATGTAAAAGTGATATGAAAAAGAGCCGTCCAAAACTGGTCGGCTCAAAGTATTTATAGTTGTTTATGATTTCTTAGGAATGTCAACAGTTCCTAGTGTTTCAATTAAGGATAGGATTGCATCTGAATTTTGCTGAAATTGCGTTTGAAAATCTTCTGTAATATCATAGTTCAGATACAGAGTTATCAAAGTAGCATTCCATATTGAAATCATGGTCTTTTCTGATATGTGTTCTTCCAGAAATTGTAGATGTTTGCAGAGTGTTGCCTGTGTTCTTGTCCATGTAAAGAAATAGTCATCTTTTAGTGGAATGTTAAAACTACGAAACCATTCCCGGACGGTATGTGTTTCGATTCCGTCTCCGCACTCAGGATTATTAAAGATATATCCAACAGACAGTTCTTCTGGATTTTTCGGAAAACTATCATCCGCAGAAAGGGTAAGATACCGACCAATCGGAAACATGGCACAGACAGTCGGTTTTACATCATGAACCAAACATTTCTGATCCTTTAATAAAGGGCAGCGTTTGACACTTCCTTGTGGTCTCAGGCGGACTATCGGGAAACGGGAGTTACATCCAATATAAGTTTCACAATATTGTTCCAGCTCGCTGATGTTATTGAATTTTTTGCTATGTTAAACAGATCTTTCGGGGATAAGAGAATATCCTCCCGGTGAATGCAGCACTTTCCGCATTGGGTACAGTGAAATGTAAATGTATCATCGAGACCGATTTCTTCATATCCTAATTGTTCTTTTAGTTCTTTTATTGAATTCATAATCATTCTCCTTAAAAAAAATATTTTTTATGGCGGTTCTATTATTTTGTGTCTGAACACATTGCTTTTTCGTATTCTAGGATTTGTTTCCATGTCAACCATTCTGGTTTCCCATCATCCGGAAATTCATTCCAGAGTTTTTTCATGGCGGCAATTTTGTTTGCTTTCATTGTGATAGTACAGATGTCCAGTACAACGGTTTCCGTAATTCAAGTAATACTCACAGTCGCTTTGTAAACGACTAAGCATCATGTACTGAAATTCATAAGGATTTTTCGGTTTATCTGTTAAAATTCTAAATGGTTTCCGGATAGGCATATCCGGTTCTCCATCAAATTCATTTCCGACTGCAGAGTGCAGATGAGGAATTTCAAAGTCACCAAGTTCTACATCTTTCCACAACTTCCCATATTGATCCTGGTATACCGGGCGAGCCCATTCGTCTGTACCAATATAATGAAGAAGACGAGAGGGTTCTTCTGGAATAGAAATCAGTTCATCCGGGGACATAATCACTTCATCCAAAGCAAGATCATCCAGTTTTTTTGGCATATTGTAAAGAGAAGAAAAGCGTTCCTCTAGTTTCCGAATGTCTGCTTCAGACTCAGGAAAATCAAAGCAACAGTGAATATCAGGAGTCAGATTGTCGGTTTCTTTATCTTCGCCGGTATGAATTTCCAAAATAACACCATCCAATCCTGCATAATCGCTGGCATCGGTTGTCCGCACACGTTGTCCAGGTTTGAAGATGACATCTCCCCATTGTAATTCAGTTGTTGTATTGTTCATGTAATTCTTCCTTTCTTGATGGGAATTGGCATTGACAAAAGAGGGAATAGAATAAATCCATACCCCTTTTCCGTAACATCACATCTATGCCAATTCTCATAAATTCATAAATTTTCACTAATTCAGTGCTGTGTTTTTCGTGATCCTTCTAAATAAAAAGAGACCACTCGCAAGTAGTCTCTTCGTAAACATAAATTTAATTAAAACTTGTATTGTTCCAATAAATAAATAAGGCAGTGTTTCTTGTTTTTCCGTCTATTCCTCCTTTGGTTGCCCCTTTTAAATAAAGAAGCTTATCTGCTTTTCCCTGAGCCAGAGCTTTCTGGGCAGTGGAAGCAGTCCCTTTTCCGGCTTTTACTTCTATTAAATATCGGGTGGAAGAAGATAGGCTTTGTGCCAAAAAATCAATTTCTCCGCCTCGGTAAGTAGCAAAAGCTGGGGTTTCAAAGGAAATTTCCGGTGGAAAATCCTGGCGTTTCTTCAGGTTGATATAGACATAATTTTCATTTAATGTGCCTGCAAGTACACGGGAATCGGTACCGGTACGTGTCAGATAATAATTTGCCAGCCCCATATCCATGAAGTAGCAGCGGCTTGCAGACTTAAAATCCAGAATGTCCATTTCTGTTATTTTTGCACAGAATCCAATGATTCCAGAAAAGTACAGCCAGCTAATGGCACGGTTGCAGGTAGCCTTTGAAATATTGCTGGAGTAGTCTTTGGTTACCAGTTTTTGCAATTCTTCACTGATGCTGTCTTCTGAAAATCCTTTCTTTTCACGATTTAAAATACGGCAGATGGAAAAGAAAATATGGGTAAACACTTTGGTATACAAAATATCCGTAAAATAGCGAATGGATTCATTGGTAAAGGTATCAATGATTTTTACGAGTTCGCCTTGAGCTTTTACGATGTTCCGGTTTTCCAGATAGTTTTCGACCACTTTGGGATAGCCACCAATCTGGCAGTACAGCTCATAGGTTTCCTTTAAGCGATTATAGACTTCTGCTTCAGAGGAAACAAGAGATATTTTTTTTGTAATCGCCATACAGATTCTGATCATAGGCCATCAAAAAACTCCTCAAAAGAAAAGCGTATAAGATGGTGAGTTTGGTGACATTCGCCGCTGGAATAACGGAATTCTGGATCATAAATCCGTCCAAGGTAGCTTCCTGTGATGATGAAATGGGCTTTAAAGTGACGTGTAAACTCCCGGATACGGTTATAAATTTCGGAAGACTCCTGGATTTCGTCAATAATGATGACGGTATCTTCAGAATCAATAAAGTCCGGTTCATATAACTGGAAGGCATCGTGGAGAGGATGCTCCCGCCGTTTTGTTCCAGGTGTCCAGTCGGTTGCCTGTTTATAACATTCCATAAACTGTTTGCCGCTTAATTCAAACAGGTTAATATAAATTTTGTGTTTGTAGTTTTCGTCAGCGAATTTCTGTATCAGGTAGGTTTTTCCAACCTGACGGGCTCCACCGACTTCCAGGGTACTATGACCTCCTTCATTTTTCCAATCCAGAAGACGGTCATAGACAAACGCTTCAGATACATAAGCACAAATCCTTTCTTTAAAATCTATCTTTCATTATAGCAAAATATTTGCAGTTCATACAGTGCAAAATTGGATAAATTATGTTTTAACATTCAAATTGAAGCTTTGCACGTATATCCATAAGAATTTTGCCCAGATGATTTTCGCCATGACCATTTACAGAACCCCAAAAGTAATCTCCCCAGTTGTTTCCTTCAACAAGGTGACAATTCCCAGTAGCAAGTAATGCTTTACATAGGGTAGGATTCTGCATGAATTTGCACATACAAATTTCATACATGTACATAAGCTTTACACTTTCCCAGTCTGAACGGAGCTGCACTTCTCTTCCCAGTTTTTTTGCATCTTTTGGATTCCTTAATTTGGTAAATTGAAGCTGTTCTTTAGGGGAAATGGTCTTTTGTGCCTGGAAAGCAGCCTCATTATTTGCATACCAGTAGCCCCGGTAATATATCCGGGAAGGATAGAAGTTACTAAGAAAAGCGTATGCTCCATGAAAGTGGTCAATTGTTTGCTGGTAATGATTCGAATAGGTATTAATATACATGTAATCCCTTCTTTCTTATACAAAAAAGGAACCGCTTATGGTAAGCAGTTCCTTCTTAAACATATTTTTTGTTTGTTATTTGTTTATTTGTGCTTCTTCTTGTTCTTCGTAATAGCGGTCTGCAATATAGCCGGCAGATTCCGCCCAAAGAGTATTTTCTGTATTTTGTAGGGCCTTGTAAGTTTTTGAATGATAAAATTTGCCCATGGCATCCGGAAAGGAAAGATGGCTCTTTTCCATAATAATATCGATAACATCCCGGATCTGAATATACAGATTCATTGAAATATCTTTTCCGTTAAAAAAATATTTACCTTCCATGTTTTACACATCCTTTCGAGATTCCAATACCAGATGTTCAAGAGCAAGTGGGGTGTGAAAGGAAACCTGATTATTAACCTTATTATACCGAAGCCTTGTAACCGCTTCATCCACGCTCAAGATACCGGACAAATAAAGTTGTACAGTTTCCATGGTATTATCATCCGCAACAGGCCCAATTACAACATCATAGTGATGCTGGATATCGCCGACAGTACGGTTGAGTTTGACAAACTCCAACCATTCCTTGTCCAAGGTGGCAAAATGTTTGATTTTTAGTTCCTCGGATTGCTGGAAGATATACCGATACACATATTTGCCGCCAGTATGAGTACGCAAGTACAGGCGGTTCGCCCATTCATTTGCCTGCTGTTCGAGAACTGTGCAATAAAAATCCACGACCAAAATCACGACGGTTATGTGATTTGTTCAAATCGATTTTATCAAATGCAATATTGGAGCCATGGAAAAGAACAAGCGTGGGCGTATCTTCTTCTATAATATCTTCTACGTATTGAAAAGTATCATGAATATCTAATTGGTGCAACGTTTCGTGTTGTACCAGTATTTTTTCAAATACTTGATGTTTGTAGAAAATATTAAAGGCATCGTCTTCTGATATTTGGTGCTTTTTAGCATAATATTCCAGTGCTTCAATTGATAGCATCTCTATATCTGATTGAATACTCATATACGTTATCCCTCCATTTGCTTTCATTATATCAAAAAAGAAGGTGCTTTCCAACGGTAAAATAACTATAAATGTAAAGTTGCAAAAGATGTTTGAAATGGGGCGTCACCCCATTTCACTATCCCCAAACTTCGCCCATGATTTCCACAAGAAAATCATCTAATGGAAAATCGGGAGGAAGTAATTCACCAAACGTTTTCTTGAATTTCTTGGATAACTTCCGTATAAGAAGAATACGCCTGTGAAAATAAGTGGGAAGAATTTTTAAGTTCAATGATATAAAAATTCTTCTCCTGGATTTAAGTCCAGTTCTTCCTGATCTTTGATCCTCCATACCGTCATAGACTCAGCAGTGCCATAACGACAGCCATCAAGTTTCTCACAAAGATATTCCTGAAAGGCTAAGAGTGATTCTGGATCAGAGAACTCTTTGTATAAATCAGGAAAAACTTCCTCTGTATATCGAAGGATAAGATTAGCAGCCTCTTCTGTAATAAGAAATCCATAGATATGAAAAACGGATGTAATGATACTCATAGATTTCTCCTTACGCAATCATTTCAAGAAACTCATCTTCAGATAAAATCTTAATGCCGAGAGACTGGGCTTTTGCTAATTTACTGCCGGCTTTTTCCCCACAAATTAGATAATCTGTCTTTTTTGTGACAGAACTGCCGGCTTTTGCTCCAAGCTCTAAAATCTTCGAGTTGATTTCATCTCTTGTAAAATGAGCAAGTTTTCCTGTTGCAACGATAGTACATCCTGTAAATACATTTTCTTTCATCATAGTATTCATTTCCTTTCTTTCTTCAAATATAAGTTCTTTTTTGGAGTTCGTGCCAGAGAATTAAATTGTTTTCATCAGAAAACCAGTCATGGATATTCTGATTCAGAGTATCACCAAAGTCATCTAACTGGGTGAAATCATAGTCATCAGAGGCAGCATCAAAAATTCCTGTAGACTGCCGTGGAATACTGTATCCAAAATCCTGCTTTTGGTCCTTCCGACCATAGGAATATCCATGGAAACCAGGAACCGGACAAAGGTAGTATTCCGGCTGGAAGTAATGGAATTCCATAATCTTTCAAAGGATTTTTTACCGAAACCTTCCAACTGTAAGATTTCTTCCTGATGTTCATTTAGATGGTAAATATCCGGAAATGTCTGGAGATAACCCAAAGTCAGGAATTTTTCCAAGGTAGTTTCGGAGAGTCCCTCGATGTTCATTGCTTTTTTTCCAACGAAATGTGTAAAGCGTTTTCGGATCTGGCTATCACAGTTGGGATTGTCACAATGCACCGTTTCAATGAGACGCCCATCATTTCCTTTTCTTTGATAGATACGAGTCTGAGAACCACAGCATGGACATACAGGAGGAACTGCATCTACGTAATGACCACGTTCCAGATTTTCTTCAATATGAGGAATGATCATATTACGTTTTGATACAGAAATTCTACAACCTGGCACCAATTCTAATTCTTTGATAAAGGTCAGATTGTGAAGGGTTGCTCTGGAAACAGAGCATCCGTCAATTTCCACAGGGTCAAAAACTCCCACAGGTGCAATTTCTCCGAAACGGGTGGGTGTCCATTCTATATTGCGAAGAGTGGTTTCGTAAGTTTCGTCTTCAAACTTAAAAGCCAGTCCATCTTTATAATGATGTCCGGTACGCCCGCAGTTTTTGGAATAGTCCAGACTGTCGAAAATCATTACAATTCCGTCAATAGGCAGATGTTTTTTGCCTGCCAGATCAGTCAGCCTTTCAATATACTGATTTACAAGTTCCGAGGTTAAGGGATGGTTTGCAGCAATATAAGGACAAGGCTGAAAACCATAGTCAAACAGGCTGGAAATTTTCATAGCTCTGCTGTCTGGAAAGAGAAATGGAGAGTCCAGACCTTCCAGAACATTAAAAGGCATAAAGTGCAGACAGCGTCCTGCACAATTTGCCGGATCAAGACTTCGCACAGAGCCAGAAGCCAGATTTCGCCCATTTTTGTAAGGTTCTCCTTTTCCATCTCGGAGGGTTTCTTTTAAACGCTCAAAGTCATGGGTTGGGATGAAGGATTCTCCAACAATCACCAGCCGGCCTTTATATGGAATTGAGAGAGGGACATCAACGTATGCAGGGATGTTATGGGTGATAAGTTCCCCAATTTCTCCGTCGCCACGCGTGGAAGCCTCTACAAGTGTTCCATTTTCGTAGACTAATTTAGTCGTTAATCCGTCCAACTTCAGCATAAACAGAACTGGCTGCTTACCGGCAAAACTTATCAAGTCCTGTACCTGCTTTGTCTTATCTAAAGAGAGCAAAGGGACCGGATGCTTTACTTTGGGAAGTTCACTGATGGGAGTATAGCCTACGGTTTGTGTCGGTGAATTGGATAAGACAAAGCCTGTCTGCTTTTCTAATTCCACTAATTCATCGAAGATTCGGTCATATTCCGCATCACTGATATTCGGACTGTTCTCATTATAATAAGCGTTACGCTGTAAATTCAGATGGTCCACCAGTTGTTTGATTTTTTCCACGTTTGATAATTCATTAGAGTGGTTCATTTTATTCTTGTCTCCTTTTCTATGGTATAGTTGTAATTCTTATTTGTTCCGGTTTTTCTTCCTCCTTTCTTTGCGTTCAGGCATAAAAAAAGAGAATGACACGGATGTTCATTCTCTAATGCGTGCAGTTTCCTGCAAAATAAAAAAGCCAGAAGTCCCTGCTGGTAGCGTGGTATACTTCTGACACTTTTACAAACCTAAACTGCGTGCGTATATCCTTTCCGGATGACACAAATAATAATTACATAGTAAGTGTAACACTATATGTAGTATGTGTCAATATAAAAAGCACTATATATTGTTTATTCTGAGAAGAAAATTACTATATATAGAGGAAGCATGGATATGGAAAATATTATCTCTTGATTTCAGAACGTATGTTCTATATAATGAGATATAAAGGAGGGGAACGTGAGTTTGGAAAAAGTGATTTTTCATATAGATGTAAATTCTGCCTTTTTGTCCTGGGAAGCGGTATATCGGCTGCATCATTTGGGATGGAAAGGCGATTTAAGAGAACAGGTGTCAGCGGTAGGTGGGGATATGGCGATGCGTCATGGAATCATTTTGGCAAAATCCATTCCAGCAAAGAAATATCGGATACAGACAGGTGAATCAATCTTGGAAGCAAAACAGAAATGTCCAAATCTTATCTTAGTGCCTCCGAATTATGGATTGTATGAGAGGTGTTCCAAAGCTTTTATGGGAATTTTGCAAGAGTATTCTCCCACAGTGGAACAATACTCGATAGATGAGGCGTTTGTAGATATGACTGGAACGGAATTGCTTTGGGGGACACCAGTGGAAGCGGCGGAGAAGATGCGGAGACAGATTAAGGAACGGCTTGGATTTACAGTGAATATCGGTATTTCAGAGAATAAACTGTTAGCTAAGATGGCAAGTGATTTTCAGAAGCCCGACAGAGTGCACACACTATGGAAGTCTGAGTTACAGAAAAAGATGTGGCCATTGCCGGTAAGCGACTTGTTTTTTGTAGGACGGGCAACAACAAAGACACTTTTCAAGTTGGGAATTCGGACCATAGGAGATTTGGCAAAGAGTGATCCGAGTTACTTAAAACAACATTGAAGAAACATGGGGAAGTTGTCTGGGGGTTTGCAAATGGGATTGATGTGTCTGTAGTCCAGTCGGCCCCGCCTGCTAATAAGGGATACGGCAATTCTACAACGATTCCTTTTGATGTGACAGATGCATCTACAGCAAAATTGGTGCTGTTGGCTTTGGCAGAGACAGTAGGAAGCAGACTTCGTGGAGCAGGAGTCAGGGCAGAAGTGATTGCAGTAGGGATCAAGAATTATGATCTCAGTTATGCCAGTCACCAGATGACGCTTCAGAATGCAACCAATATTACGATAGAGATTCATCAGTGTGCTTGCCAGTTATTTGACCAGCTCTGGGATGGGACACCCATCCGGCATCTGGGAATCCATACCAGCCGCATCAAGGATCAGGTGAATATGAGACAACTAAATCTGTTTGATACGAATGATTATGAGAAACTGGAAAAAATGGATGAAACGATAGATCAGATCAGAAAACGGTATGGGAATGATTCGGTAATACGTGCGGCTTTTTTTAGGTGGGTGTATTGATCACATGAGTGGTGGCATTTCACGGGAAAAACGTTCTGTGGACTATGAGAAATTAAAGACAGAATAGCGGGAAGGGGGAAGGAAAGGTGGCATTTGGAATCGGAATAAATACAGAGCATACAGAGCAGGAGCCTTTATCCGGAACCTATCATGAGGTGGCAGTCCAGTGCTGGTTCACAGCTACCGGAAAATCTCTGCCATTGATGCTGAAGGTAAAAGGGGAGGATGAAGAGATTATTCAAATCAATCATATCCAGGTTCTGACTGTAGAAAAGCAGTGGTATGCGGGAATTTTGAACTGGAAGTATAGATGTCAGGCGGTACTTTTGGGAAAACAAATCAATTTTGTGCTTCTCTTTTGTCCGGAGGATTGTGCATGGAAACTGGTTGTATAAGATACCAGGGATGAAGTAAAATAGGAAAAAGGAGGACAGAAAATGTGCGGAAGATATTATGTGGATGATGAAACTTCACGGGAAATTGAAAAGATTGTAAGGAAACTGGACCAGCGTTTAAAGATAGAGCATGGACAGGACATCCACCCGTCTGAATCTGCAGTCATTCTTACAAAGGAGTGTAAGGAAGTGGCTGCGAGGCAGATGCAGTGGGGCTTTCCGGGGTTCCAGGGAAAGGGACTGCTTATCAATGCAAGGGCAGAGGCGATACTGGACAAGAAGACCTTTCGGGACAGTGTGCTGCATCGAAGATGTGTGATTCCTGCCCATCACTTTTACGAATGGAGTAAAAACAAAGAAAAATATACTTTTCAAAGTCCAAAGCAGGATGCCACATTATTTATGGCAGGGTGTTATCAAATCTATAATGGTCAAAATCGTTTTGTAATTCTGACTACGCAGGCAAATGCTTCCGTAGCACCAGTGCATGAACGGATGCCATTGCTTTTGGAACGACAAGAACTGGAAGATTGGATTATGGAGGATGCAGCGGTAGAATTTATTCTTGCTAAGAAGCCCATACTGTTGAATCGGACAGCAGAATATGAACAACTGAAATTATTTTCATAAGAACAGCATATAAAAATCCATATCTGTCAATTGGATAAAAGCACTTTTTCAGAGATAAAACTTTGAGCCTGCATATAAGTGCCGCCGTTATGATTCTTTTTCTTGATACCTTTTCCGTTATTAATTTGAATTCTCCATGGGCTGGTCAGTATTTCCTGCTGGTTGTTATATACGTGGCGGGAAATAAAAAACTGTTGTGCAGTAGAATAGCCATTGCCATCCGGCACACCAAAATATTTTTGCTTTGCGACCATTTCAAATTCAGGAAAGCCAGCGGTAACTCTGGACAGCAGAAATTGAATTTGTTCGGGTGCCAGATGAAAACGGGTGATAATATTTTTATCACCGGTACCACTAGAGTAATCCTGTATGGAGATTCCAATAAGGGAGTGAACTTTATGACCATTTTCTTCAAATTCTCCTTTTGCATGAAGCTGTGCATAGCTGTTATAACTTGTGTAGCGGAGACGGTCATACAGTGCAATTAATTTTTTACTGGTCTGTACTTTGCATATCTGATCTGTAATTGAGTTTTGATAATTTTCACTCATGTATGTTTTCCTTCTTTCTATTTCAAATATTGTTTTACAAGCTGTGTCATATTTTTGGGCAAATCTTCTAATTTGGTAATATCTAAAAAACCATCCTGATAGATTCTGCGGATGTTTTCTTTGTCATCACCAATTGCTGCAGCAAAGATCACAATGCCACGTTTACGATATTCATTCTTGATACCACGAAGATCTGCTTCTGCTTCCGTACCACTGTACCCACAATCTGCGGGCTGTCCGTCAGAGATTATGATGAGGAGTTTTTGTGATTCCGGACGCTTTGCCAGGTGTTCCGCAACATAACGAAGTGCAGCTCCATCCCGGTTGCCATTACGGGCAGACATATCCATCAGCCGGTAACGGTCAGAGGCATCCAGAGAATCAAATTCAGCATAGGAATACAAAGCAACCCCCTTAGAATCTGTAGAATGCCCATAAATGGTAATAGGAATTCCCAGGCTCATACAGAAATCATACAGCACGATTGCAGTTTTCCGGGCATGGGTAATACGATCTCCCCAGCCCATAGAACCACTTTCATCAACCAAAAGTCCCACGGAAAGTTTTTGTTCTTCATCCGGAAGCCTGGTTCTGGTAAAGATACCGCCGTCCTTTCGGTGTAAAGCCCGCATATCCAGCCTTTTACCAAATAACAGGTTTTTTTGTTTCCCGCCTTCTGCCTCTTCTTTTAATAAAGGAAGAATGAACTTTGCAGCCTTTTGGAGGTCCGCAAAAGAGGGGAAGCAACTGTTTGATAAGATTTGATAAAAAAGTCGGAAACTGGATTGATGCGGTGGATTGTTACATGGATGCCTGCATGGGCATTTCCGTAATGTATTTCATCCGCCGATTTTTGCAAGTCTTCTGTTAATTCCTGTTCATAATCATTTTGGGCTTTTTCCGTAGCAACATCATTTAGGATGCGTGCAAGATCATTCGCTGCATTTTCATAACCGGAACCGGCATACTGTGATGCGTATGTGATTCCTGGATTATTTCCATCTAATACTGCTGTAGTTTTAGCAAGTTCAATTCTTCCTCCTTCTTCCTGCAGTACCTTTTCTGCCTGGTTGATTGCATCTTGCCTGTAATTTGGATCAAGACCAGATAAGTCACAGGTTATAGGAGTTTTTGATTTTACTGTAGGACCTGGAATGTTTTTAGGGATTCCTCCGTTTTTACCAGTTGGAAGAGGAGATCCGCTACCTGATTCTTTCCGCAGCAGATCCTCCAGAGCATCGCCAACTTGGGTACTATCCTGCTTTTTTAAAGACTCTCTGGTTAACTCTACCATAGGCTGAATATAGTTCCAGCAAAGTACTAAAAGATAGTTGGAAGCACGTAAGCGTTCTTTCCCCTGTGTGGCAATTAAAGCATCGTCAATATAATCCATGCAGTCTGAAAGGGTGTCTGTGTATTCTCCAGAATAATTCGTGCGGTTATTTATATTACCAGTCCGGCAATAAGACAAAATTAAATTGCTCATAATGGAAAACGGCTGATAGCCACAGTCAATTTGTTCCTGTATAGAAGGAATCAATTCAGACATCCGCAGATTATTGATCTGTATTCCCTGCTTAAAAGTTCCGGGATATTCTTCACACATCCGGGCTTCAATGTAGATGTCCTCCAGTATATTATTATACTGTGCAGCACAGCGGGATAGCGTCAGACACGTTGCGTTATCTTTTTCTTCCATGGCATCTAAGATGTCCTGCAGATTTGCCTTGTATCCAGAAGGCAGATTGTCTGGTGCTTCTGGATAGAAGGAACCATTTTCCATATTGGTCAGATAAAGCTGTAGTGATGCAAAATCAGAGTAACGCAGATGTCCGATTTCATGTCCAGTTAGACCAGTCAGGCTTTGTGACCGCAGAAATCGGGAAGGAAAGCTTTGGGTTATCGAGTTTGCGGCGTTACAGTGAATTCTATAATTATCTGTATAAGCGATGTCTGCATTTTCAGAACTGTCCCATTCCATAAGCACCTGAAGTCCATAGCGAGAACGGCCAGTAGCCGCTTTCGCCAGAGATGTTTGGTATTTTTGGAAAGCCGATGAAAGAAAGAGTTCTTCATCAGTGATTTTTGACTCCGTATCCCGGATCATTCTTTTTAAAGCTTTTTGAGTGTTATTCAATTTTTTCACCTTTCTTTCTTTTTCATATTTTGGGTTAGGAGATCTTCCATTGTACAGCCGTAATACTGGGCTAACCGAAAGACGGCGTAAGCAGATGGAAGCGTATGCCCATTTTCATAGTTCATAATTGTTTTTTCCGGTAGATGCAGAAGTCTTGCTACGGCTTTCTGAGAGAGTTTCGTCTGCTTGGATTTTCTTAAATAAACGAGATTTTCTGCCAGAGTTTTGCGTAGTTCGGCTTCGGTATAAAAGGTGTTCCTCAATAGTGTGTTATGATGCAAGAACTGTATCCAAGCAAGAACCTTCAATTTCGATACGGCTTTCAGAATCGGCAGTGACGGAAGATAAAATGGTATAATGAGCAGCTTCCTGTATATCGCCACATACCATAAAAGACTGAACCCAGGCAATTAATTCCCGGACTCCACAGCAGCCATCTGTTATCAGGTTATCCTGACAATACTGTGCGATGGAACGTACAATCTGTGTCATGGTACGTACTGATTTTTTATCGGAACATCCGGTAATAGCAAGAACACGCTCTACCATGGTCTCTTCATCCGGTTCATCCATATCTATGACCATATTCATCCTTGAAATGACAGACTGGTTCATGGGACGACAGCCGGCATAGTCATGATTAGTTGTGACTATAATGGTAGTATCCGGATGCCGATGGATGACTTCCCCGTTTGGCAGAAATACGCTGTTACAACGGTCCAATAGGGAATTAAGTCCTACCAGTACACCAGGATTGGCAATCACCGTAGGCTCCTGTATTTCTACCAGATAGCCGTTTCGGATGGCTTCAACCAGTGGTGTATCCACATAGCGGAACTGTTGGCTGCTGGAGGTAGCAGCTTGTTTCTGCTTCATTTCCTCAGATATATGATGGATCAATTCTTCATAAACTGTATTTTCTGATACCTTTTCATCATAAGTACCCGTTAATTTTTCATAGGCAGTAGCCGGATCGAGGGTAATGTCTTGAAAAGAGGGCAGTTCCCCTACCAAAGAAAGCTGTTTTTCATCTACATCAGGTAAAATCTGTCCAAGAAGGTCAAAAAATTTCTGTATTTGCCGAGCAGGTGATGCATCGGTAAGGAAGGTGAAGTCCTGCAGCAATGGCTTTGGCACCTTCGGTCTTTCCCGTTCCAGCAGGCCCACGGAGCATAAAATTCCTCATAGGCTGCTTGCTGTCAGTTGTTAATTTGGCATGTTCGCATATTCTTTGGATTTCTTTTGGGATTACATACCAATCTTCGAGAATAGGAACGGTTGATTCTTCTTGGGGAGTTAATGTCCGAGAATTGGACAGGATGTATTTATCGACAAAATCTTCTTTGGGAATTGAAACGGCGGAAGCAGTATAGTGATGTCCACCTTTTAATACCTGAAAGGTACCCTGGATAATTTCCGTTGGTGCATAAACACCTTTTTGGATATTCAGTGGTGTAAGTCTTTGGAGCACGCCATTTGCAGGAGTGTCAACTTTGATGTTCCCGATAGGAAGGGAATCACCATAACGGATCCTGCGGTACACGTTATCACAAAGAACCGCAGCCGTTTCTGCAGCTTTGGGCAGGTCAGGAAAACCGTCATCACGGTGTTGCTTTAATTCCTGATATTTTTCATTGAATTCGTCATCTGAAAGGAAAGTAGGCATTAAAGCAAAATAAAGAGCACTTCCGGAATCTTCATCTTTTTTAAACTGATATGGCTCTGGTTTACTGTCCAGATCCAAAGGTTTTTCATACTTTCCGGCTATAAATTTCCCAGTCATACGGTTGTAGACCACTACATGCAGCAACCCGGTACGGCTTGGATATTCTGCGATTGTAAAATTGTTTGCCTGGCTTCCAATGGCTCCGAGTTCTTCCTCTGCTTTTCCAGCAGGTGGATTTTCCAAATTCATATAAGAAAAAAACTGCCTGCAAAGTAGCAGAATGGAGAGTAGCCCGTTTTTTAGGCTGATTACAGTATTTGGAAGCGATGTCTTTCATCACTGCACTTTTCCCGGAATAGCTGTCAAATGGAGATGGTAGCGTTCTTTCAAAAGTCCAGTTAGGGACAAAGTTTGTATTTGGCATAGTATTTCCTCCTTTATTCTTTTATCCAGGATAATTCTAGTGCCTGGTCCTTTTTCTTTTGCGGTCAATTCATCTTTTTGGAAGATGGAAATGAGAATATCCCAATAGTTTCGTGGCGGGAAATAATCAAAACAATCCTTGATTTCCGCTGTATCACCATTTTGGATGTAAATTTGCCCGTTTTCATTAATATAGAGTTTATGGTGTCCTTTCGCATGGAGCTGTCCGATAAGGTTCTCCAGTTTTTTCTTGCCAATTAAGGAATACCAGGATTCCGGATCAGCAAAAGGAACATCGTCCTCATCGGTAACTGTGACAGTCTTTTTGAGGCTGGCAATGGTCAGCATTTGAAGTTCCAGATATCCGTATTGGTTCATACGTGCTTCCGCAAAGTTGTAGTCCTCCGTATGAAAGGTTCTCAGACGTATGGGATTTCCGCAAAGAAGCTGCTTCATGGATGGCGGCTTCTGGAATTCCCATGTTGCATTTGGAAATGCAGCCTGTAGTTTGTCGGTAATCTGATAGCTGATTTGTCTCCAAAGCAATTCTTCTGTTTCGGAAACTGGCTCAGATGATTTCAAAGAAGACCAAGGGCTTGTTTTGCCCTGGTTCTTGAGTAGGTTTAGAGTCAGTTTATAGATTTTAGGAAGAAGTGTGGAAAGAAATAGCAGCAGGATGCCAAGGATTCCGATACTTGCGACTGCATTACGATTTCCATTTCCTGGTATGAATATAGTTGCAATTAACAAAATTATTGTGAGCATACTTAGAACTTTAAGAAATTTCTTTTGTGTATTCACTTCATTTCCTCCATGTTTGTTTCAATAGAAAAAGGAATTGCAGCAGACCAGTAGATACTGGAAAGTCGCAATTCCTTCATTTTAGGGATCTTTGATAATTTACGGGAATGGAAGCTGCTGTGGTGGTGTATTTTCCGGAATATTGGTAAATCCATCACCAGATACATTGCCAGCCGTAAATCCCTGTGGTGCATAAGCCGATCCCCCTGCCGGAGCATAAGACATCTGTTGTGCGGCCTGTGGCATCATATTGTTATTGACTGGCATTGCGCCAGTAGGCACGGTACCGGAAGGATTCATTCCCGGGTTTCCATTATAAGTAGCACCGTTTGCTGGTACTGGTGGAACATTTGGATTTCCGACCATTGGATTCCCCGGTACAGGTGTTGCTGCATTGGTATCATTACGATTCGCAGGTAAGAACTGCCAGTCCTTTACCATAATTTGCGGCGTGATAGCTGCTTGACCTGCATTATTGCCTTTCTGGTGAATATACGGATGGAGTTCTAAATCTCCGTAGACCATGAGACACGTTGATTTTTTGACACCGGCTTTTATCAGTCGATCTGCAAGAAACTTGTTGCAGTAACACTGATAGAAGATGGGTTCTTCCTTTCCGCTTTGATCTCTCTGGTTGGTAGCAAGCCCCAGACTGATGTATTCAGTTCCGGAATTCTTTGCTTGTTGCATAACCGGATCGGCAGTTACCCTTCCTGTTACAATGATAATAGATGACATAAAAAATTCTCCTTTCTGCCCTTTGGGCGATAAAATAGTGATAAATAAAAAAAAGTGCCATTATAGCACCGTATAAAACGGCATTATAATGACACGATTTTCCAACTTAAACTGCATGTGTACTGGAGATAGTATCCAGACACCCTATAAAGGGATAACACAAAACTTAAATACAATATCATAGTAACACAAGATATAGCGAAGGTCAATGATAAAATACCATATATAGTATTTTGCGATTCGAAATAATAATTTTTGTGTCAAAAATGCTTGGAAGTGTAGTATTTTTATGAGGATAATCCCAAATAGATATAAAAATTTTCATAAAACACTACTACCTTTTCAGAGTAGATAAAAATGTGGTAGAATGAGGAAAAATTATTAGGAGGATGCATTATGGCAAGACGAAAAAAACTGGAAAACACATCTTTGGAAGAGCAACTGGAGTATGTGGAACAGGAGATTCGTACAAAAGAGTCCGATTTAAAGGAACTGCGTCATAAAGCAAAAGAGATTCAAAAAGAGATAGAAGAGAAGCAGAAAGATGAGCTGTTTAAGGCTTTGGTAGCATCTGGGAAAACCATTGATGAGGTTATGAGATTTATAAAGGCAACAGGAGAAGATAAAATCGAATAAAAAAAATGAAAGATGCCGTTGTGGGGGAGTGAATCTGCAACGGTGTTTTTTATGGTCAGCTGAAATACAAATGATTTTCATAGACCACAATCACCGTTACCTTGGAAAGGAATATGTAGTGGTTCGAAGTTGTGTCTTTGCATTTGTAATTCGTAGATTTAATATATACTGCGTGGAAGTTAAGCCATTGTAGTGTCTAAAACTACGGATAACTCAGATGGTGCTTGGACGTATGTGATAGTTAATGAAGTGTTTGTGCCTGAAAAAAATTGTTGAGGGTATACCTAGTTGTTTGAAAGTATGAAAAAAGTGAATAGGGTAAAAAATACCGTTACAGATTAATCTTTGTAATGGTATTTTTTGCGTGAATTTATTCTAACGGTGTAATTTATAACCTATTCCCCATACAGTATCGATATAAGGGGCTTGGTTTCCTATATGCTCTAGTTTTTTTCTTAGTTTGCTTATATGGACATTGAGAGTATTATCATCTGAAATATAATCTTTTCCCCAAATAAGTTGATATAAAGATTCCTTTGTAAAAGTCTGTTTTGGATGTTTGATTAGTAGCTGTAAGAGGTTATATTCGGTAGTAGTCAGAGTAAGCTCTGTGTTATTTACAAGTACTTTGTGATCATCCACATTTATGCGAATATCTTTAAAGGAATATTCCGTTTGGGGACTTTCGCTGCAACGGCGCAAAACACTTTCTATTCGTGCGAGAACTTCTTCATGATAAAAAGGTTTAGTTATATAATCATCTGCACCGGATCGGAGAAGGTTTATACGAATCTCAGGCTGATTTTTGGCAGATATAACAATAACTGGAATAGAATTGTTGTGTTTTTAGGTGAAATAGTATTTTTTCACCAGGCAAATCGGGAAGCATCAAATCTAATAACATTAAATCATATTTTTTAGAGGAAAGAGCTTCAATTGCTTCTATCCCATTGTGATATGCTGAAACATTGTAAGGGTTTCTTTTTAATAATTCTGTAAGAATAAAGCAAATTTCTTTATCATCTTCTACTAATAATATATCAATCATAATAAACTCCTTTGGTAATAGGTATGGTAAAAATACTAACATGATTTGTAATTTCATACAAGTTACTGTTTTAAATAATTTGAAGGTTTCATAGGCGAGTGGGAAAATATAAAGATAAATTTATAATTTTATGGAAATTTAAGAACTGATTTAAGAGAAATGTTAGAATTAGACATTATCATTATCATTATAGGATTTAAGAAACGAGGGAAGTGATTAGAATGAAAAGAACCCGAAAAAAATATTGGAAGCAAAAGATATTTGTAAAGCATACGGAAAAAATATGGTACTTAATCAGGTAAATCTTACGATAAAAGCGGGCGAGATATATGGACTGGTTGGAGAAAATGGTGCAGGAAAAAGTAGCCTGATGAAAGTTATTACAGGACTAACAAAGCCGACTTCAGGTGAGATAAGTTTATTTGGTAAAAAAAATCTTGAAGATGAAAGAAATAAGATAGGATGTTTAATTGAAAATCCAGCTTTGTATATGGACATGACAGCACGCCAAAAATTTGGAAATCCAGCGTACTCAACGAGGAATTCAGGAAAAGTAGTATTGATGAAGTTCTGGAAATAATGGATTTAAAGGACGCTGGAAATAAAAGAGTGAAGGCTTTTTCTTTAGGGATGAAACAGCGATTAGGAATTGCAATTGCATTGCTTGGTCGCCCACAGTTGCTAATTTTAGATGAACCAATAAATGGCTTAGATCCAACCAAAATTAAATATGTGCGAGAAGTCTTAAAGAATATGAATGAAGAAGATGGTACAACGATACTTATATCCAGTCATATTTTGCCAGAGTTACATCAACTTGCAACTGTATATGGATTTATACATCATGGAAAAAATGTTACAACAGATTACAGATAAAGAATTAGATGAGAAATGTCGTCGTCATGTTCATATCGAAGTAGACAATGTGGAAAAGGCTAGTTGCATTTTAGATGAGAGGTATCCAGAAAGTCAAATAAAAGTTTATTTAAGAAATGTGATTAAGGTATTTGGTTATAATAAAAATATTTCTGATATAACAAAAGAATTAGTATATGGAGGAGTTGGTGTAGAAAAAATAGGATATGAAGGAGAAGACTTAGAAGAGTATTACACAAATCTATTATCGGAGGTGAAATCGAATGAGACAGCTTAAAGCAGAGTACTATAAAATGAAATATTCGCGAGCCTCGAAGTGGGTTTTAGTATTTATGGCATTTATTTTTTTTATACCGTTCGTTGTGGGAAATGATACATTGTTTATGACTTTTGGTGATTATAGAAATATAGATAGCATTGGTTGGATTTGCTACATAGACGACATGAATAATGTAAAAGCTGCAGAAATCGCAAGATTTGCATTATCAATTAATTTTTTTTCTTGGATTGGATTAATTGTCTATATTACGACAATGGTATCTGCAGAATTTCATCAAGGAACAATAAGAGCTTCTGTCGTATATGGGATAAATCGAACCAAATTATTTTTAAGTAAATTACTGGTGATAAATGTTCACTTTTTTATTCTCTATTATATTGTGGAAACTGCATTAGGCTTAGGATTAGCATGGAAGTATGGTTTTCATTATAAAGGTGAGGAATTTTTGATTTTTATCGGAATGGTTACCTTAAATATGATAGCTATGATTGGAATGGAAGCTGTGGCGGTTTTGATTACGGTTTTAGTAAAGAATACAGGAATTGTGGCAGCTTTATCATGTGTATATTTCTTTGCAGGTGCGATTACTTATCCTATGGTATATGAGAATTTTCAAAATCAATCAGTGCTTCTTAAAGCATTTTGTGTTATGAACCCGACCACTTATATGTATAATATTTGTGGATATCGGATGACAAATGGGGATTGTTGTTGGAACTATTATGTATGGTATGGGTGCGTGCCTGGTGGGGATAGTTTTAATGCATTTTGCATTGAAACGTCAAGAACTTTAATTTGTGTTTCAAGTAGCTCTTACTACTTTGAAATAAATAAATATTTTACAGGAGGATATTGCAATGAAGTGGATTAACAAAGCATCAGAGGACAAAAGTACAAGAATCTGCTGGGTTTACAATGATAAAGGTTGTGGATCTAAAAAGGCTACATGTGTAATTCGTTACTAAAGATATTTGTAGTCAGTAAAGGAAAATGTGCTCAGCAATATGCTGGGCACATTTTCATTATTGCAAAGAACACTGTGAAAACAAGAGATTAAGAAAAGAGGATATAATAATGAAATTATCAAGATACAATATAGAGAAAAAAGAAGATAAAAGTTGTTTGATTTACAATACGGTCACATCTGCAATACTGGAATTAGATACTGATTATGAAAAATCATATTATGAAATGAAAGAAGGGAAAAAATGTTCAAAGCCTGATTTAGAGTCAGCATTATTAGAGGGTGGTATGCTAGTTGAAGATGATAAAGATGAATTTGCAGAATTGCTTATAAGAAATAAAAATAGAAAGGTTTGCGGATTCAAATCTTACATTAACTATTGCCCCAACTATGGCATGTAATTTTTGTTGTCCCTATTGCTATGAAAAGGGAGAGAATATATTACTATGTCTGAGACTGTTCAGGATCAATTAACATCGCAGCTCAAAAGAAAAATATCAGCATATACATGAATTAACGGTATCTTGGTATGGAGGGGAGCCATTATTGGCAATTGAAACTATTGAAAAATTAACCAAAAAGATAAAGTCTGTTTTGCCACTTGGTTGCAAATATAATGCGGATATGGTCACAAATGGTTATAAATTGACTAGAAGAGTAGCTGAAAAATTAAAAGACATGGACATCCACTATATTCAAGTTACTTTAGATGGTTCAAAACAAGCCCATGATAGTAGAAGGATTCTCCATAATCATCAGCCTACCTTCGAACATATATTGGACAATATAAGAGAATGTGCGGATATTTTGAATATTTCGATAAGAATTAATGTTGACAAGACAAATATAAACGAAGCAACAGAAATATTTGATTGGCTAGAAAGATATGGTTTAAAAGGTAGAGTTGGTTATTATTTAGCACCAGTAGATGATATTAATGGAGTATGTAATAATCATATATGTATGGAACGACCACAGTACGCAAAAGAAGAGATTGCGTTTTATAAAGAAGGGATTAAGAGAGGCTTTATGTACCAAGGTGTTAAGCCGAGCAATTATGGTGTATGTGGAGCAATTAGCTTAAATTCATTTGTGATAGGTCCAGATGGAGCGTTGTATAAATGTTGGAATGATATTGGATATAGTGAACGAAGTATCGGTAATTTGGAAAAAGGAATCAAACTTACAAATAAAATTTGTAGAATGGCTTTCCTATGATGTCGTAAAGGATCAAGAATGTAAAGATTGTTCATTTTTTCCAGTATGTTATGGTGGGTGTGCTGCTTATAAAAATAAGATTTGTTCTTCAGTAAAATGGAATGCAGAAGAGATGTTGGAGCTGATGAAAGAAATGGCTCAATGAAATAGCAGGGAGAATTGGAATGATAAAATTTTGCAGTAAATATGTTTTTCAATATAAAATAGAATATGGGATATATTTTTTGTTGGGTATTATACTGTGCGGGTTAAATACATTTATACCGGCTGCTATGGGACAATTTATTAATATGTTTAATGTGGAAACAACATATTCAGCAATGTTAAAATTCATATTTTTTATTACTGTTATTGTATGTTGGTAAGGAAATTGTCTGCTATGTCAATAAAATACTTTATATAAGGATACAGACTAATGCAGCATTTTCATTAAATTTCGAAATTGTAAATCATTTAAAAAAAAGTTTCGCCACTCGTAATTGGCAGAACTGATTTATCGTACTTATCTCAAAGGATAAACAATGATGCGAATGATGTACTTATTTTTTCATCAGCTCCTTGACTGAATTGATATTTTCAGTTTTTTCAGCGGGTATAATCTTATTTATGATTTGGAAAATGGATTCGATTGCTTTTATAGTTACAATGTTTTTATTAGCACTTTATTTTTTTATATATATTGGCTTCAAAAAGCGTATTTATAATTGCAGTTATGGAATGAAAGAGGAGAAATCCAATTTCTTCTCCAGACTGCAGGAACAATTAGAAAAAATAGAGTTTATAAAAAATACATAGTATGGGTTCATTTTTTTCAAATAGGTTAGTAGCATCATATCAAAAATTATATCGATCTATATTTAAACAACAAGCGACTATCCAGGCATTTGCAAATCTTGAAGGGATTGTAGGGGCAATATCTGTATGCATTTTACTTTGGATTGGAGGAAAAAAGATACTTACTGGAGATATGCAAATAGGATATTTCTATATGATTTCAGTATATTTTAATATGATTTTGGAATATGGAAAAGAAATAGTGGCATACGGTCAAGAATACCAAGAGGCTTATGTATCCTTTGAACGTATAAAATCTATTTTAGAAATTAAGGAGCAGTCTAAGGGGTGTATAAGACTTAATGAAATCAAACAAATTAGAATTCAGGATTTGAATTTTGCATATGACCAGAAAGAAACCATAAAAAGTTTTTCTACAAACTTAAAAAAGGGGAAAGTTTATGGATTGAAAGGAGAAAACGGATGTGGGAAAAGTACACTTATTAAAATTTTAATGGGTATGTATGTAGATGAATATCAAGGGAATATAATATGGAACGATACAGAAATGAGAAATTTAGATATGGATTATATAAGAGAACATGTAATCAGTGTAACAGAACAGGAGCCGACTTTAATAGCAGATACAATATATAATAATATTGCTTTATATCGAAAGCTTGATGTAAAATGTATACAGAGAGCCGTTGATTGCTTTGGTGATAGTATTTTGAAAAGAGATAATTGGGATTTGCAAATTAATGAAAAGTCAAGTAATATTTCCGGTGGAGAAAAGCAAAAAAATTGCAATTATTCGCCAAGTAGTGCAAGACGGTCAGGTAATGATTTTTGATGAGCCTACCTCAGCTATGGATGAGAGTGGAAAAAAACAATTTTTACAGTTGATCGACCAAAATTAAAAAATCATAAAATAATTATTATTGTTTCACATGATAATGCAATCTTGAATACATGTGATGAGATTCTAATATTATAAGGAGATATGAAGTTTGCTAGTTGTCTTTTTAATAACAGGAGTGTTTATATTATTAGGCATATTATACATTTTTCATCTGAAGAGGGAAATTAGAAGAATTATAGAATGGATAGAACATAATGAGCATATCTACTCGGTCAATGTATTTGATAAAGATATTGAGAACCTTGCACTTAGTATCAACAAGCGAATTAAAGAAGATGAACGAAAAGAACATCAGCTAAAAAAACAGGATAAAAATTTTAAAAAGATGGTAGCAAATTTATCACACGATTTACGTACTCCATTAACTGTTATTATTGGTTACTTGCAGTTAATTAGATTAGAAAAAAATGTGAATGAACCTGTTAATAGCTATATAGAACATATTGAAAAAAAGGCGGATTATTTAAAAAAAATTAGTAGACGATTTATATTTATTGTTTTGGAGTGAAGCAATAGAGAGCGAAGTTGATATGAAATCAGTCAATATTACAGAGGTAGTCACTTCTTTGTTAAAGGAATATATTCAAAATTCAAAACGTGCCTCAGAACAATTAGATATTAGACTGCCACATGGAAACATTTGGATACTTGCTCAAGAGAAAATATTAATTAGAATTTTATGTAATTTAATAGATAATGCTTTAAAGTATAGTACTGGTGATATAATGTTTTACATGTGGGGAGAATCCGAGTATTGTCATATACAAATAAGCAATCCTTCTGATTATATTAGTGATGAAGAATTAAAATCTATATTTGATTTGTTTTACACAAAAGATGAAGCAAGGACAAAAAGCAGTGGTATCGGATTGTATGCTACTAGAAAGCTAGTAATACAAATAAGTGGTGATATTCAAGTGAATTATGAAGCGGGAATTTTCACTGTCAGTATAAAGTTGCCCTTAATATGAAAAAATTGGTCACAGTAGAAAAATAAAAAGATATGGTTACTGCATTTTGAAACCCTGAAAGTGAAAGCACTGTCCATTTTTTGAAGAGTCTTCTGGAATACAATAGATTATTATTCCCTGCGATTGCTGTTATGCTGTCATCCTTGAGACAGAATACGTGGTAGTTCGGAGTGGTTTTTGTCATTTCACTGGGACGGCAGAAGGAAAACTTATAAAGCATAATAGAAGTGGGTATGTGAAAGTGGCATATCCACTTCTATTGTATTTAGAGAAGAAATCTAAGAGTTCTTCGGGGAAACATCTTCATTTAGGGATAATTCCTCATACGCAAGTAAATCCGGAGTAACCTTTTCTTCACCCGAAAGGTTTGCTACATTCCGGAAATATAGGCGATAATAATGTCCAGATAAAAGGCGGATATTTTTATCGAATGTAAAGTGATATTCTTTCTGGTCAGTGGAACGGAAAATAATTTTCTGTTTCTTGGTAAGTGGGCTGACTTCACGTTTTGTACAGGTTCCAGTTAATTCGGTATAGTCATGCATCTTGATGGTATGTAGCAGACTCACAATTCGTATGGCAGTTCCAACACCGATGCAAAGACTCATAAGGAGAAATATCTGGTCGTCTGTTATAAATCCGTAAATACATCCAAATAGGACACAGAAAAAGCCGATTGCCCCATGGACAATCAGCTTATTAAGAAATGGTTTTGGCATAATTTGCTCCTTCCTATAATTTTTCAAATGCAATCTGTTTATTGAGGTACAAATTACTGATGGCTTCCAGTACAGGATAACCGGCATGGGTGAATTGGATATCCTGTGCCAGGGTACGGAATGTTGCATCCGAGGTTTCATAGAGCTGCGTCAAAAGTTGCTCTGTATTTTGTGGATGGATGCCCTGTTCTACACAGGTTACAAGCTCTGCCGTAGAAATCTGTACTTTTTTTTGCTATTTGGAGTACCGTGTCCTCTATAGCAGTCCGTGCCGGCTTTTTTTAGATAATGGATCAGTTCCTTTGTGTGCAGTTTTTTTCTTCATGCAGAGATAGATGCAGGTAAAAAGCCGTACTGAAAAACTGTCCTGCAATGGGCTGATATAAAGTTCTCCTAAGAGGCGGTACAGGGCATCCACACCAGTAAACCATCCCCTTTTACAACCAGTCCTCGAAGCAGCAGCCGATTCAGGTAAGGTTCAATGGGGATATTTTCCGAACGGTGATGTTTTTTCAAGCGTTCGGAAAAAGCAGACTGCAATTCATGGATCTGTCGGATTTGAAATGCGAGGCTGCTCCACAGAAAGAATTCTTCTTCTGTCAGTCCGTATTCCTGCCGGTTATTGATAACAGTCGGTGTTTTATGTTCCTTTATGGAATCCTGGAATCGTAGGATTCCGACTGCAGTATAAAGTGTCAGCATAATCGTTCTCCCTTCAAGATAAAAGAGTATATAATTTGGTATCCTGCTGTAAGTATTTCCGGGCTTTGCTTTGCCATGCCCGGACATGATTCATTGGGACACCATAATGTTTGGAAATTTCTTGGTTGGTATATCCTTTTTGCTGCAGGAGCAGGGCATGTATTCCTTTTCTTAGTGTATTGCAGCTTCTCGCTTCTAAGGACTGCAGGTGCTTATAAATGGGTTCCTGGTTCATACATTGTTCCTGCCATAGTTCGGTTTTTTGGTCTACAAGCAGGGGTTCCATGTCAAATTCGGAAGATGCATACATGGAACAGGTGTATTTTCGTTCTTTTTGCAGTTTTCTCCAATAACTGTAAATGGCATTTCGTATGGCAACTCTGGCGTAAACTGCAAAGGGACGGGTGTTGTCATAGTTCATGGCGGCTTTGCATAAAGCTAAGTTTCCGGCTTGCAGAAGGTCTTGCTGCTCATCGTATGAGACATAAGCACAACGAGTAGTCAATTTTTTTACCATTTCAGGTACCAAATATAAGTACTCCTCTGTCAATCGGCGTTCATCATCTGTCATCGGGATGATCATACATATCCCCCCTTTCAACCAATGGCCCTGAGAGGGATATGGTTATTCTCCAGAATCTTCATGGATTCCAGAATTAGTTGATCACACATATAAGTGCTAAATTCTCCGATGTGTGCTTCCTTGGCAGTCAGACAGAATTTATCAGCAATCCAGCGGTAAGCCTCCGATTTCGTAAAGATGTGGTTTAGCCATATCTGGTCAAACACCGGTGTGCTTGGATCCTTTTTTTGCCGAAGCTCTTTTGTTTGCCAGTTTTCCTTTGGCATTGGTAGTGCCAGGATGAACTCCTACATAAGAATTACACTGTGGGAAGTGACTGCACACATAGAGTTTTCCATCTTTCGCTTTATTTCCATATACATAGGACGCATCCCTTAAAATTGCGATGCTGCCGCAGTATGGGCAGCGGATTTGTTTCTGTTTCATAAAGATTCACCTCGCTTACGTGTTTTATACGTATATTGTAAGAAAGCAGGTGATGAATTCCCATAGGATGGGCATAGAAACTACTCCCAGATTCGGACTAAATGGCACAAAAATGGCAGAAAATCTAAGAATAGAACAGTGCCTTGATAAGCGGAAAGAAACCGCTGTCTGCAAAACGTGAGTAATTTACTGGTGTAAAGATGAACCCTGCACAGAAAATCCGGATGACATAAACAGAAATCAGAGCTATACATAGCCGATACAGATTTCTGGTGCGTCTGCTCCAGGGCTTTCTCGGACGAAACTTCAGGTACAGGATTAAAAGTGCAGGAATAAAAATTAAGTTCGTAAATATTGTATCGATTCCTTGAATCATAGCAGTGAAATTCAACATAAAATCGCCTCCTTTCTTATCCTGTACGCAGAAAGTACCAAAAGTGCAACCTTTTACCAGTAATAATGGGATGCTTCCTGATGCCGCAGTAAAGCAAAACAAGGACATGGCTTATCGGTCAATGCTTCTTTTGCAAAGTAGAGTCCATATAAGGACTGAAACTGTTCCAGTGTTATGGCGGACAGGCATTCCGTTGGTTCCGGTATGCGGGAGAAGAGCATACGGGCATCTGCCATGGGCAGGATACAAGGACTGCCGTTTTCATCTGGATGATATAAGAAGTGTGGGCCATTACAATAACCTGGGGTTTTACAGGAAACGCAGCGAACATAAATACAGGAATGCCAATTTCCATCACAAATATCTAAAAAATGCCGGATGTGCTTGGCATCGGCATTACAACGAGATTGTTCCATATTCATCACCTTTATAGCAGGCAGCCGTAAGAAGCTGCCTGTGAGCATATTTATTGATAGTTACTTATCTTTTTTTCGCTTACGGATATATAAAATACCAAATCCGGCAGCAAAGAGGAGTGCGGCACCTGCCAGTAAAAGATAAGGAAGAATGGTTGTTTCATCTCCAGTCTTGACTGGTTTGGAAGGTTCCGGTGTGTCTTTTGGAACTTCCGTAAGTTTTATCGTCTGTCCTTTATCGTCCAGATCCTCATGGGAAGCAATTTCAAGTGCTGTTTCTCCTTCAAGGGAAAAAAGTTTTTCAAAAACGACTACATCATGACCAGCAATGTGCTTCCATCAAAAGTGAAGATGACTTCGACAGAACCATTGGAATCCTTTGGTGTAAATTCTGTTTCTGACGTGACAGGTTTTCCATCAATCAGACTTCCTTTTGGGTTGTTTTTGTCCATCAGTGTGCCGACCAGTTTTGTATGGAGTATCCGGAATCAGATTTTGGTAGGATACGGTGTCAATGATGGTTACTTCTTTCGTAGCAACGGCTTCCTGATCCCCCATCGCTTTGTCCTTCGCAGTAGTTCCAATTCCTGGGAAGTAGATAGACTGTTCATGGTCTTCTATATCGGCGTGAACAGCAATCTCTTTTTCCTGATACGTTAAAGACTCAAAGACAACAATTGTTTTGCCGGACAGGATGCTGCCATCAAATGTAAAGGTAAGTTCAATACTGCCAGAGGCATCTTCAGGAGTAAAGGTCGTAGTGGCAGTAATCGGTTTACCATCTGCCTGAAGAGGCTCTTTTGTCTCTTTGTCCATCAAGGTACCGGTAAGTGCATACTCTTTTCCTGGAATTAGGTTACTATATTTAACCGTGTCAACGATGGTAATCTCTTTATCGGTTTTGGTAAAATGATCTCCGTCTGCTTTATCTTTTGCAGTAGTAGCGATTTCTGGGAAGTAGATGGTCTGCCCATTATCTTCAAGATCTGCGTGTGTTGCAAATTCTTTGCCGTCATAAGTAGCAGATTCAAAAACAACTACGGTTTTTCCGGCAAGGGAGGTCCCATCAAAAGAAAAAATCACATCTACCGTTCCAGAGGATTCTTTAGGAGTAAATGTGGTTTCGGCAGTAACCTCTTTCTTATCTATTTCGACAGGTTTTCCGGTTTCTTTATCCATAAGGGTTCCAGTCATAACATATTCTTCGCCGGGCAGAAGATTTTTGTAAGCTACCGTATCTACAAGGGTAACTTCTTTATCTGCTTGGGAAAGATTCATATCTGTTTCCTTATCTTTTGCAGTGGTCCCGATTTCTGGGAAATAGATAGTCTGATCCTGATCTGTAATGTCCGCATGAACAGCCAGTTTTAAATCCTCCTGGTACAGTTCCTCAAATACTACGATTGTTTTGCCCTTCAGAGAAGAGGCATTGAACGTAAAGGTCACTTTTGCAGAACCAGAAGATTTTTTTGGTTTGAAGGTGGTTTCTGCTGTGACAGGTTTTCCATCTATTTCAATTGGCTTTCCGGATTCCTGATCCATCAGTGTACCGATGAGCTTATAAGACTGTCCCTTCTTTAAGCCTTCGTATTCTACGGTATCAACCAGAGTGATTTTTTCTTCTGGTTTGGCAAAGTGGGAGTTGCTGTCTTTGTCAAGGGCAGTAGTTCCAATGGTAATCTGATCATCCGTTAAAGTTCCCATATCCACGACTACGTGATTTTTGTATACAGAGACCTCAATTTTTAAGAGGTTCATACCTTCATTGGAATCGCAGCGTTGTTCTTCCAAAATATAGGTATCATAAATCAGGGCTCCTTTGGCATCATCAGGTTTAGAAGCGCCAAACCAGATTCCGTCTTCAGAAGTTTCCCCACGATTGGTATTTGTAGTGTGCTTATTCCATTCTGAGGAAGTACTGGCATAGCCATTTTTGTCTGTTACAATGGTATGACTTTCTCCTGTAGTTTGGAGGTAATGGAAAATGGGACATTTGCCAGCCGGTTTAAATCTCCGTCAGAGACCTTTACGAATTCTAAATCGCCACGGATTACCTGATTGGAAATCGCTGTTTCTTTTGCAGTTAAATCCAAAATTTTCCCATTTTCTGTGATATGAAACTCCTGAGAGAGTTTGCCCTCGTTCAAATAACCTTCCGGTGCTTTTGTCTCATCAACCCGGTAATGACCATAAGGGAGCGTATCTTTTTTGGTGGAAGCAAGCCCCTTTTCATCTGTCTTCAAAGTGAGAACTACTTGATCTTTTTCGTAAAGGGTTCCATCCACAAGAACAGGATTGGACCAAGATTGGTGATTGTAAATTCTGCATCCTTTAAAGAAGCATTTCCCTGTGGTTTGGCTTCTCCTGTTTCCAGATCCCGTTTTTGGATTTTGACACCGCCACGGATAATCTGGTTAGAAACAGAAGTCTCTTCTGTTGTTAAATCTACGATTTCTCCATTTTGGGTGATGTCAAATTCAAGAGCCTTTGCACCATCGGTTAGGTATCCGGAAGGCGCTTTGGTTTCTTCTATCCGGTAATGTCCAAGGGGCAGGGCATCAGCGGCACTTGCAGCAATACCATGTGTATCCGATTTGATTGTAAGCACTGCCTGACCATTTTCATAGAGCTTTCCACCTACCCATACTGGCTGTTTGTTCAGAGTGGTAATGGTAAATTCGGCATCTGCAAGAGATGCGGTTCCTTGTGCTTGTGTTCCCTGAGTTTCCAGATCCCGCTTCTGAATTTTGACGCCGCCTCGGAAGACCTGTTCTTCGACAGAAGAAGCGTTATAAATAGAGATAGTTTCTTCCGTACCGGTACTGGTGATTTGCTGCACGAAAACAGATTCGTTTGGAAGATAGCCGGCAGGGGCTTTGGTTTCCTGTACGGTTACTGTACCCAGTGGGAAGCAGACGGTCTTTCCATCACTGGCATAGAAAAATTCATCCCCGGATACCAAATAATCTTTTGTAAAATGGATTTCTCCAGAGGCATCTGTTTTCAATATCCAGGTGCGAACCGGTTTCTTACCATTTGCTCCGGGATCGGTAGCTGACTGCTCTGTATAGAATTTTATTGTAAATTCGGCATTGGCGAGAGAGCCGGTTCCCTGTGCAGAATTTTGCTGTGTGTCAGCATCCAGCTTTTTAAGGAGCAGTTTTACGGGATTATTTTGAGGAATATCCTTTACTTTTACGGTAGATGTTCCTTCTGCTTTTACCGTAACATTATGGGCGGAAGTATCTATAGCAAATCCTTCTGGGGCACTGATTTCTTTGACGGTGTAACTTCCTTCAGCCAGTTCTTTGGATTTTGCATATCCTTTTTTATCGGTAACAAGAGTTTCTACCAGTTCTTCCCCTTTGTAGATTCCGTATTTGGCTCCTTCTAAAGAGTAATTGCCATTTTTATCGGAAATATCGGTATTGGCAGAGGATTTCTGCAGTTCGATAAAGCCGTTTGGAACCTGATACCAGCTTCCTGCAAAAGTTTGGGAAGCATTGCCAGGAACGATAAAAGCACGGAAGGATTCTGGTGGGGCAGGAAGCCCTTCAATGGCGTTGGCAACTTCCAATGCTTTGTCAATATAATTTTGAGGTGCGCCATGGAAGGCACCGGTGTCCCCGTTATTTCCAGCGTGGATATAGGAAACGACCAGATGACCAATGACATAAGAGTTGTCATCGGACCATCCTTGGAAATATTGATCTTTTATGAGCTTTTCGTAGCCGTATCCACCATTGACATAGTAGAGTGCTTTTCTAAGCGGGGAATCCTTTCCTAAAAGATTATAAGGATATTGTCCGGAAGCAGGTGTTTTCTTTAATGGTTCAACGCAATAAGCTGTATTATTACCATCAAAACTCATGCGGGAAGTATAATAGTCCCCGTATGGAATTTTGGCTCCTGCCTTATAATCAATGGTTCCATCTGCAGCATAAGCGGTATGGGCATTGAAAAAGAGTGTGCTAAGAAACATCGTGACACAAAGAAAAAGGGCGGTTAGCCGGATATGAGGTTGTTTTGCTGGTTTTAACATAAATCTCCTCCTTTGTTAAAAAGAAAAGCAGCCATATTCGGGCTGCAGGTAACATTAACCGACTTTTTTATCCTGGCGTTTCAAGATTTCCAGGAGTTCCTGTCGGTCTGTGGTAATTAATTCTTTTTCCAGGTTGGAAGCTTTAAATTCCACAGTGATATTATTGTTGTTTGTTGAAATCAGTCCGTTTCCACGTTGGAAATGGGTGATATTCATAACTTCGGTTTCGGAAAGACGAAGAATGGTTTTTACACGTTGTGCCTCTTCATCTTCCATGTTAAGAATAATTTTGGTTTTACAGTTATTGATAATGCCTTTTCCATATTTTCCGTCATCAAGAGCAAAAAAAGTCGTTGAGGTCCTGGGTTGCAAAAATACCGGCACCAGAGTATGCCCGGATGATCTTGGCGATCTCCAAAACGAATTCAGCGGCCAGACGGTTACTGGAGGCACCGATGAGCTGCCATACTTCATCTACGAAAATGGCTTTTTCTTCGGTACGATTTTCTTTGGCTTTATCCCATACATAGTCCAGAGCAACAAACATCCCTACCGTTAAGAGATCACTGGAACCAGTCAGCTCTGAAATGTCCAAAACGGTATATTTATTGGTCAGATCTACATTGGTCTGCTGGTTAAAAGAGGAAGCAGAGCCATGGACAAGACGGTTCAGGATGTGAGCCAGTCGTTTGGTATCTTCAGTTTCCATCAAAACATCATATACATCTCCAAGAATTGGCATCGCTTTATAATGATCCGGGTGTTTGGGATCAATGAGGGATTCATTCTTATGGGTGATTCCCTTTCTTGCATAGGTTTTAATCAGTGCTTCGTCCAAAAGCTGTTTTTCCTCATGGCTCATATCTGGAATGAGCAGAGAAAAGAAAAACGTGCAGACGTTGAATCTTACTGGCTAAGGCAGATGCGTCTAAAGTTGGACCGTCCAGCAGCTCATTGACAGAGTTATCTACTTTTCGGATTTCCATGACATTGATGCAGTTTTGGCTGGCAGGAGAAATCTGGATAAAGGTTCCTCCTACATTTCTGGCAGCCCGATAAAACTCATGACCTTTTAACGGTGCGATGATAAATACCTGGATTCCTTTACGCCGCATACGAAGTGCCATAGTCTGCATGGTAAAGTTTTTCCGGATCCAGAAGTGCCAAGAATCGCAATATTGGAGTTTTTATATTGTTTGGAGTCAAAAATATCAGCAATCACTAAAGAGTTGTTATGCTTATTTACTCCAAATTAGGATGCCGTTGTCATCGCAAATGCTGTAGCTGACGAAAGGATAGCAACTGGCAGCTCCGGTGGTTAAGACATTTCGTTTTGAGAGTTCATAGAGCTTCTTATCCAGGTTTACAAGAGGAAGGGAAGATAAAAATCCCTGTTCTTGCAGGAAGTAACAAGACCGCAGATCCATATCCTGTGAGATGAGAAGTTTTTTCATCTCCTGAATCCGCCATTGCAGTTCTTCCAGATCACCTGCCGTAATCGTAATCAAAAGATTCATGTAATAGAAATCTTCATTATTAGCAAGTCCCTGTTTGAGGAAATAGCCGGAACGGATGGCAGAATCCAGATCATCAAAATCCGCATTGGTATCAGAGGCATCTTTGATCTTTGAACGGTTGATCCGGATTTGCTGTCCAAGACGTTGCTGGATCTTATCTTTGGGCTGTTTATGCAGAAAAAAGTCAATGTCAATTCCTTCGCCAGCATTGATAAGCAGGGACAGCCAGCCTGGCATTACTTTTGCTTTGTAACCATCGCACGGCACCAGCAGGTAAGAATGGTAGATGCCATTTACCAGCACATAGTTACTGTGCTTAAAGTCCAAAGACTCTGGTGCAATGAATTCATTGATATGGATGTTATCCACTTCCTGCTCACGACCAGATTCCATATAGCGGGTCAGTACCTGGTTAATCCGTTTTGGCAAAGGGGTTTCGGTACATTTGGTACGGTTCAGTAAAGTGTAGAGTACATCGGTTGTAAACTCATCTTCATTGTCATGAACCAGCACATCGTTGCCGCATTGATATAGAAAGGTTTTTGCGGTCTGTGCAGCAGTTTCCAAAGCTGCCAGGATTTCCTTTTCCTCCACCTTCCGATTCACATTGAAAGGTTCGTATTCAAAGATTAGGAAAAAACGTCTGGAAACCGCTTCTCTGGAACTTAACTGCCGGACAAATTGGATATAGTCTTTTTGTAACTGCCGGCAGTAGGATCTGATTCCCGTTCCATTTCCAAACGGGACTGTTCCAGATGTTTGTTGATATCCGCTTTTTTGGAGATCATCTTAATCTGCAGTTTCACAGGGCTGATTTTTAGGTAGGAGATGAAGCTGAAAATGATCCCCTGTTGTTCCCTAGCACTGCGTAAGAGGAAATTGATCGGTTCAATCTCCAGGATTTTTACATAACGATGGTCTGTCGTGTAGATAACACCATTGGCAATCTTATCAATAGGAAGATAATCTTCCAAGGTGATTTCTTTTCGTTTTTTCTTTTTGCTTTTCCCGGAAGCAGCAGATGACTGGTTGGAAGCTTTATTCGCAGTTCTTTCTTTTTTTCGTTCCTCCAAAAGTTGCTGCTTTATCTGTTGTTTTTCAAGTTTTTGCCTGCCTTTTCGCACTTTTTACGTGCAACGTTTTTGTTCTTTTTTTTAATTGTCGGGACTCAAATTTTAAGAATCCGGATGTCTTCACGAGCCTGTTTGCGTATTCCACGTTTTTGTAGAAGTATCAAAAACTGCCGACGTTCTTTTTTTTTTAAATAGCAGAGGATTCTTTTGTCTCCTCTTCGGAAGACATCTGTGAGCAGTTCTCTTCAGAAGAAGATTCTGCAGGTTGTTTTGGATGCCGTTTGCGTTTCTTGGTTTTTGGTTCTTTGTTGCGGGGCTTTTTTATCCGGTACTTTTTTTTCGGCTCCGGATGTACATCCATACGGTAAATAACCCGGCGGTTTTTCAGAAAACGCAGAGCGTTCATTAAAAACGCAGTAATGCTTTCCCCACCGATTCCAATTAGAGAAATCATAGCTGCAGGCAGAGCAGTCATACAGAGAATAATAATCCTGACAGTGAGTGTCAGAGGCAGATTGATAACAGGAATGGTGATCAGGATTGCCAGGATACCGCCTTCGATGGCATTACGGATTTTAAACATTCCGCCCATAAAGGTCCCTTTTTCTATAAAATTGCGAGGGATGAAGACAGGATGTTGTTCTTCAGTATTGTTCATGGCTGCACCTCCTTTGGTTCTTCCATGGAAGGAGTTTCCGGAACTTCTGTGACAGGGGCAGCTTTTTCCGAATTCACTGAGGTATCATCATAACCGCCTTCTTGCAACTGTTCAATTTCCTCTGTTGTGATGGAAGGAAGTTTGTCATCTGTCGGACGTTCATAGATGATTTCTTTTCCAGAATCAGGGGTACGTTCCTCACCGAAAAAGAATCTTCCAGTAGAGGAAGTGTAGTACACAGGAAGAACGGACTTATCCGGAAGCTGGAACGAAAAATTAATATCAGAAGCATTGGGATAGGTAGTATCATCAGCAAGGAAACGGATGGAAGTTAGAGACATCTGTTTTACGTTTTTAAGATAGGAGGTCAGTTCTTCCTGAAAAAGTTTCACCTGTTCCTTGGAGAAAAAGTCTTCCAAAGCTTTCAAAAATCCTGAAAGCTTATGGATTCGTTATTTTCTGCTTGTTCTGTCTCGGTATTTTCATTATTATCGTGTTGAGTATTTTCTGTCTCGATTTTTTGTTTCCTTTTTGGGATTTCCAGATGGAGGGAAAGACAAATCCGATGATAATTAAAAAAGGCCATCATAAAGATAGCCAGAATTGCTTTTTTTCTGTTCATAAGTGTCTCCTTTATTTTTTAGCGAAGATCCAATAGGCATTTGCGGTTGCATGCACTTCCGTCATCATATCGAATTCACGGTTGATGTAGTTTTTGGAGGAACTGTCATTGGGATCATTGACTAATACTTTACCTCCAGCCGTTACACCACGAAGGACAATAAAAATGTCCGCCACTGGTAAAAAGCCCAGCTCTTTGGGAACTGATGACCGGATGACCTTCAGATAAAGCCTGAAGTACCTGGTTGGGATCACTGGTCTGTGTGACAGCCCCACACCCAAAATGATCGGACGCTGCCTGGAAATAAGACCAGTAAGTGCCGACTCCTGGTTTGTAATAGGAATTTCCGCACCAGGATATTGCATCAATAGGTGTAATGGTAGTGCCTGTAAGATAACTGGCAATCATAGCAAAGCTTGTCGGACCGCATCCGCTGCTGGCGATGGAACCCCCGCCGTATGGAATGTTTCCATAGTCTGTCTGGAGATAGTGTGGAATCTGCATACCGTTTGCGGGATAGCTGCCACCACTGGCAGTAATTTGGTAATACCGAAGGACATGATCCACATATTCTTTATCACCATACAGGTCATAAGGCCAGCTTGGTCTTGCACACATCATATCAGAGTAGGCAATCGCATTTTCCTTGGTATAACCACCGTCACGCTCCATTGCCCAGTCAATGTATGCAGAACCGTAGTTGTAACCCTGAAGAGCCAGTTTAATCCGGTCTAAGTCCGTAGGTCCGGTACAGCCGGCTTTGTCGAGGGCATATTTTAATTCCTGTACTCCACATTCAATGGAGTATTCAGGATCTGTAATCCCATTTGGCACATGGGGATAGCGGGTATTAAATCCACCTTCCGCTGCTTGCATAACATCCAGCCCTCGTCCGCCAGATTCCTGCATCATGACTGCCAGAATTAAATCCACATAATCACTCATACCATATTTCGCAGCAGCTCTTTCTACAGCAGGGCGGTAGGACAATACCTCATCGCTAAGATTGATAGCAGCTACTATGCCGGAAGAAGCAGTACCAAAGAAAGCAGTCAGGTTTTCGGCATAGTTTTTGGCAAGTTCTTTCTGCTTGTCTGTAAGATGGAATACATGGTCTGCAAAATAGGAATCTCCAGCATAAACAACGGTATAGGTGTGTTTCGTAAAAGTAACCGTCTGTGTTTGTGCCTGCCCCTGTTCTGTGCCGGCTTCTCCTTCTGCATCGCCATCAACGGTAACTTCCATGGTAACTGTCTCGGTTGCTACATCATAAGAAAAAAGTCCTTCTTTGTTTTCACGGATGAGTTTCTTTAATTGGTTTAGGTTGATGTTTTTATAGTCATCCTGGCTGGCACAAAATTGTGAAATCAGCAGATTGGCATTGACGGAGATGCTGTATGTATAGGGGTCATTGATGGATGCAGTATCACCTTGTGGAAGACGGGAAATTGCTGCATGGATCTCTGCCAGAATGTCTTCATGGCTTTCTTCTAACACTTCAACGATGGCTTCACGGGAAGCACGGATGTTTTCACTGATCATAGAGTTGCTGTTCAGTACATCGCTTTGTTCGGTCAGACTTCCAAAGATCAGACCAGGGAGCATCACAATAAATAAAACCGGAAGCAGCAGTATGGCGAGAATAACAAGGAGAATTTTAGCGAACTGATTCCGGTTGGCTATGACTGCTCCAATCGCTGCTGAAAAAGGCCCGCCAAGGGCTGCACCATATCCTGCTTTGGAGAAAGTGGCTGCTGTTTTTAAGGACTTTAGGTGAGAAATGGTACTGGAGCCTACATCCATTGCTTCGTCAAGTCCAGAGCGTTCTGTATCCATCACTAAATCCGATCCTTTCTTGGAGGAGTAGGAGGAAGCTTTTGGACAATGGATTCGTTGTAGCTATCTTTCCATCGCCAGCATCATAAGGAATTTTGGATACCGTATTTTCAGCATACTGTTTGTACCAGGTAGCTCCGTCTACAGATTGAACAGTTTCATAGGTTCCATGGGTAGGAGCCGTATATTGATCGGCATGGTACATAGCAAATTCCCGGCTGTCTCCATTGGAACCGGACTCAACTCCTGTTATCCTGCCGCCGCCAATTTCAACATTGGTATAGGAATGATCTGTTTTATCTTCATTTTGAATTCCCATGTAGGATTGAAATGCAGAAACAGCCCCATCACCTTTGATCGAGCCAACTTGACCATAGTTTCCCTGAGCAATATTGCTGATAACGTTATTGGCAAAATCTCCGCCCTTTTCAAGGGAAGACTGATAGAGTGCATTTCCGATACTTGGTCCTTCGGTATATCCGGTGGCTGCATTTACCGCAGAACGCTCTGTCTGCCTTCCAACGGCTCCGGCTAATCCTCCGGAAAGGAAAGAACTTTGTACTGCAGCACTTCCGGGAGAGGAAGAATGGGAACTACTATGCTTCCACCTCCATGCCCTCGAAAGGAACTTGCAAGACCTCTTCCGGCGATTAAAAGTTCAGCCATCATATTTCCACCAGTATTTCCAACATTGACTCCCAGACTTGCCATAAAGCTGTCAATCTTTTGAGAAACCTTCAAAAAAGCAATGGCACACAGAAACCAGATAAAGACATTACCGGTGACCGTTTCTTTTCCCTGTGCATCTACAGCTTGCTGCACCTCTGCTTCTGTAAGTTCAGCGGCAAAGACCGGCATGGAAGTTACAAGAATCAGACAAGAAATCAATAGCAGGCTGCAGAGCAGTGTTTTCTTATGTTTCATAATCTCCTCCTTCCTAGAGTGATAAAGGGTTTGCAAGGAATGTTCCGACCATGGAAGTAAACAGCCGCAAACACCAGGCGTCATTAAAAGCAAAAAGAACTGTCCGCCGAGCATACGGCACCAGCTCTTAAAAACATTTCCGGTAGCCTGGGAAGCACCCGTGGAAAACGCAACAGGTGCGGTGTAGACCAGAACTCCAAGTAGTATGTAACGTTCCGCAGCTTCAAAAAGCAGCTTGATGTAATTCCAGGCAAGGATCAGTACCAGTATGAGGGCAACAATGGCAACAGCACCATTGGCACATACCCCCCAGGATTACTGTGATCACAGAATTGAATTTGGCAAATTCCAGTGGTGGAAGATCTTCAGTCAGAATCCAGCTATACGGGGTTCCTGCAATATTCAATAGAAGATCCACGATGTCCTTGGCATAGAATGTCAGGAAAAGGAACATAAATGTCCGCAGTGATAATTTGATTGGATCTTCAGCATCAATCCCTGTCCCCATAAAATAATTCTTAAAAAGCTGCCAAACCCAGTTTAAAAGGATGAGTCCGATAGCCAGTGCCAGAAAAATCTGGTACATTGTTTCCGCTGCTGGAAAATAACGGAGAAAAGTATCCATGGAACATCCCAGTGCACCCAGAACAGAAGTAGTAATCAAATCCAGAATGTTCATGACCTGTTCGGCAATCCATTCTACAATTCCGTCAAGTATTCCCATGACAGAGCCACCTCCTTATCTGCATTATCCATTCCACTGCCCGCCGGCAAAGAACGGTGTAATGTAAGCCATGATAAATCCCAGACCATTGAGAATCGCCCATGTAATGATGATTCGTTTGAGCCATGCCCTGGATTCATCCACGGTTTTTCCAGATTTGGAAAAATTCATCAAGAGCAAAGCAACCGATGCAGTTACAACAGCCGCAATGGTGGAAATCAGAATAATCTGGTTATATACGTCTTTCATGATTTCTGAAGCTTTGTCCCAGATGGTAGCAGCCATAACGGGTTGTACATTACAGGCAATCAGAGTGAAAGCGAGGAAGGCAGTATAGAGATATTTTCCATAGTTCCGATGATGTTTCATGCCCGGTGGGGCTTCTTTGTGTACATGGTTTTTCAAGTAAATGAACCTCCTTCATAAAAAGAGGGCAAAGTGAGATCTTTCACTTTGCCCTGGCTTATAGTTTTCCTGCCTCATAAAAGCTTCAATCCGGTCAATACGGAGGAACGCTTATTCTATATTTAGTTGTGATACTCCTTTCCATGCACTAAAAAACGCAGCTTGTACCAGAGAAGAGGCATTCCCTGGAAAGCTACGTTTTCGCTACATATAATTTTGACAGTATCATTCTAACATGGGTAGATTTCCCTGTAAATCGCAGAAGTGTGCCAAGTTGGGACATAAAAAAGGAATAGTATGCGCCAACGAGGAAAGAAAAAAAGACAATGTAGACAAAAAAATATTACTAAAAAAAAGAATAAGGGTATATTGAAAATGTCTTAGATAGTTGAACATAAAAAAATAAGCATATAGATTGATACTGGGATATAGCTTCGGGGATTAGGATTTATGTTTATGTGAATATGAATTTTAAAAAAGAGAATGAACGTATGGAATAAGATCTAAAATGAAAGGGGGAATGAGTATAATGAGGATTGGTGTGATTGATTCAGATGCCATATTTCAACACCCGTTTTTTTATGGCAAAAAGATAGAAATAAAAAGAATGAATCCAGGATATTGCATTAAAAATAAAAATTTCCCATTTTCTCATGCGGAATATGTATGTGCATGTATTTTGTTGGAAAATCCTACGTCTGAGATATTACTTTATAATATAATAGGTGGCAATGCTGGGAATGAGGGAGAACTACTTTACAGAAGTTTGGAAGCATTAATTGAAAAAAATGTAGATATTATTAATATTAGTTTAGGAGTAGAGATTCCATTCTCAAAAGAGCTGTATGATTTATGTAAAAAAAAGTCCAGTGCCAATAGTGGCAGCACATGCAAATAATAACCAAACTGCATATCCTGCATCGTATGATAATGTTATTGGTATTAGGCGTGAGTTTGACGGAAATGTTATTCTCAAAAGGAGTGGAAATCAGAATTTATTATTGAATAATAAGACTTATGTTTCGTTTAAACAGTTAGATCAAGAACATTTGATGCAAGGCAATAGTTGGTATACAGCGAAACTTACGGGAATAATAAGTTGTTTTAGAGAAAACAAAAATCTGGGGATTGAAGATATAGTTGATTTAATAATGTCTTCTAGTCTGAACCAGATAAGTAGCGTTAAACAGAATAATTCTGAAAATGCAATTTTGGTAACTAATAGGAGTGATAACCAGAGGCAAAAAGAATTTATCAAACAATGTTTTTCTAAAGTTCATATTATAGACATAAATAATTTAGAAGCACAAAAAATAGTTGGTTATTACGATAAGTTGTTTATAGATATTGATAAATATAGCGATTTTATGTCAGCTAAAAAGGATTTGCTAAATTTTGTATATGATATCCGTGATGCTTATAAGCACTGTTATATTCGATATCTTTTTGGGGTATTATGATAGATACAGGTTTTTGACTGAGAAAGGAATTTTAATAGAACAGCTATATTTTTAGTAGATGATAGGAGAGTAAATGTATTCATTAACATTAGAAATTACTAAAAGATGTAATTTGAATTGTTCATATTGCTACAGTGGAAAATAAAGAAAAAGTGAATATGAAATGGAAAACAGCACAATTGGCAATAGATATAGCTATGCGTGAGGCCATCAAGCAGAAAGATAAAACTTTTAAGTGTGTATTTTATTGGTGGAGAACCTTTGCTTGCTTTCGGGCTTTTGAAAGAGATTATTTTTTATATAGAAAAGAAAAACGAACAAATTGGATTAAATATTTTTTATAGTACCACTACAAATGGAACTGTATTTACAACAGAGATTATAGAATTTATGATTGAAAAAAGAGTACGATTCAAAATTAGCATAGATGGTTTAGAGGATGTTCATAATGAAAACAGGAAATTTGTGAATGGTGTTGGAAGTTATAGTGAAGTTAAAGAAAAACTTGTATACAAAGAAGAATTTGAGAAAATGACAGGAATTGCTGTACATGCAGCACAACTTATTAATACTAATACGTATACTAAATTTTCAGCTTCATTTAGGCATTTACATGAATTGGGATTTCGATATATAGAAACGGAGATAAATGCCTATCAGAAATGGAATAAGGAAGATAAAATTTGTTTGTTTCAGCAAATTGATGAGGCATTTGAGTATTACATTTCTTCTAGAAATAGAGGACAACTATGGGTATGGAAATTTTATAATGATATGTTAGAAGGCTTTGTAGCAGATTATTTGCCTTTTTTTCCCTTGTAAAGCAGGATTGGTTTCGTTATTTGTAACAGTGAAAGGAGAGTTATATCCTTGTATAGAAACTGGGAAAAATATATGATAGGAAGTGTAGACAAGGGGTTAGATGCAGAGTATATAAAGAAAAATTATTAAAATAGAGAAAACGCAAAATACGAGATGTTTACAGTGTAAAGAGTATAAAGAAAATAAATGTAGAATTTGCAGTTGTTTATTTGGAAATTACGAAAATACAGGAAATTGTTATATACCTTCTGAAATTAACTGTGAACTTACTCGACATGTAAACAATATATTTCGAGAAAAATATAGTGAAGAACAAGTAGCAATGCTTCGAAAGCATTATAGGAGAGAGTTGTAGTATGGGATATAAATATAGGGTGGTGAAATTGGAGAATATGTTCTAATTATCCAAAGAGAAAAAAATATTTGTTTTAAAATGAAGAAAAAAGAATTTGAAGAAGAGGGTGACATAAAGATTCGGGAAATTATAGATGGAATTTCAAAAATGCGAAAGAAATATGATGTGACATTTCCTGAGAATAAAAAACAGATGAATACAATTTATCTATTTGTTACGGATTATTGCAATCTGAACTGTGAATTTTGTGCTATGCGTTCTAATAATAAGGATATCAAAAAAGAGAAATTGTCTCAACTTGAAGTAAAAGAACATGTAATTGATAAAATTAGGAAGGCTAACCCTAGAAAGTTAATAGTCAGTGGTGGGGAACCGTTTGTCCTAGAGGACATACTAGATATTCTTAAAGAGTTGAAGGAAAATATTAATACAAAAATAAATTGTTCAGACAAATGCGACTCTATTAACAGAAAAGACTATTAAAAGCCTTAATGGAATTATTAATTCCATAGAAATTAGTACAGCCCATTATAAAAATACTGAGCAATTAAAAGAAAAGATTGCTTTATTGAATAAATACAAAATAGATGTAGTGTTAACATTTACATATCAGAATGAAAAGGAAAAGATGTTGCTTCGAGAAATCATAGATATGGCTGCATATTACGATGCTGATTTTTTGTTGCATTTTGTAGATTATGCAGGGAGTGCAGCAGATAGAGGTTATCCATTATTAAATTATCAAGAAAGGTTAAAGGTATACTGCTATTTTGCTAAATATATCATAGAAAAGGCTATACGAATAAACGTTTTGCCGGAAATCTTTTCATGCGGTAGAATTGAGCCATCCATGTTCAGCATTTGGAAAAATGGCTGCTTTTTTCCCTGATGGAAATATATATTTGTGTCATTCTCTGGTTAAAGAAAAATATCGAATAGGCAGTATAGAACAAGAGACGGATATAGAGCAATCGATCGAAAAATATTGTCTAATGACAATGTGGAAAGTTATTTTATATGCCTAATGAAAAATGTAAGACTTGCAAATTTAATTGTGTTTGTGGAGGAATGTGTCCAGCACTTATAGAAGAAGGAGTAGATTCTGACTGCACATTAAGAAAAATTATGTTTATATATAGCATGTTTATATTTGATAAAAATGAAAATATAGCAATAAATTTGGAAAGATTTATAAAATTTTGTGAAGAGGAAGAGTATCAGCAATTTTTTGTGATATGTATATAATTAGTGAAAACTATTTATATAAATTTTTAATGAAAGGAGGAGTCAAAATGCTGGAACATAAAGAGAATAAGGAATTAACAGAGGCAGAAGTTAATGCGTATGATCTCGTCATTATTTGCTACGGTAAACTGAGAAAAGATTGCTTAACTGATTGCTTAGACGGTACTTATTGGTTATCACCAGAGCAGTAAGATGTGCTAGGAAAAACCCATTTTCAAAATCAGAATTTGGTTTTGAAAATGGGATTTTTCGTAAATTTATATAGAATTGAGGTAGGAAAAATGAAAGGCAATAATGAAAAAAAGGTAATAGGGCATTTAGCAAGACAGGATTTGAATAGTGTGAGGTTAAAGAAGTTTTGTGGCATTTTAACGATAATATTGTCAACAGCATTAATTATAGTGGTAACACTTTATTTTGTACAAACACAACGTTTTTCAATTCAAGATGCTGAAGGTCGGTATCAAGCGACATTTATGGATGTTAATTCTAAGGTTGTCAATAAAATGAAAGCCATGAAGAATGTTGAAATGGGAGAAACTAGAACACTGGGGACATTAAACCAGGGGACTTATAAAATTACTATAAGAACAATGACAGAGTCGTTACTAAAGTTAGGAAGATATCCCGAATTAAAGGGGAAATTACCTGAAATGGAAAAAGAAGTTGTAGTAACTGATTCATATTTAGAAGAGGTTCAATCAAAGGCCAAAATAGGTGATTCTATAGAGATAGATTTAGGAGATGGAAAAGAAAGCTATGTTATTGCAGGAATTTTACCTATGCAGAGTACTGCAGATACACATTCGATATATGTATCTGATAAATTGATTGAAAGAAAAATGCCAGGGGCTTTATATAGCATATATTTTAAAATTAACGATACTCAAGGCTGGAACGAAGCCGGAATAAAGAGTGAAATTGATAAAATAGCACAACAATTAGATGTACCAAAGGATAGCATTGTTTATTCATCTTATTATTTTTCTCTTATTAGTCAGAAAAGTATTCAATATATAAGTGTTATTTTGGGCGTGAGTTTAGTCATTGCAATTATATCAAGTATAGTTATTTATAGTATATTTTTTGTTCTGTTTTGGAGAGAATTGGAAAATATGGACAGATGAGAACATTGGGTATGACTAAAAAAGCAAATCAGAAAAATAATAAAAAATAGAAGGGAATGTTTTAACTCTAAAAGGTTGTTTTTGGGGATGTGTTTTGGGGGTATTATAGCTTACTTTATTCAACCAAAAGGATGGTATTTAGTGAATACTATTTAATATCAGGTATGGCGAGTGCGTTTGTTTATTTTGTTGTAATGTTATCTCTTTATAAACCAGCAAAAATAGCATCTGCAGCCTCTCCAATAGAAGCATTACGATATTTTGCAGATACAGAGGTAAATATAAATAGGAAACATTCATATAAAAAAATTACATTGTGGAGATTAGCATTGTTAAGTGTGCAGCGTAATAAGAAAAAAAAAACGTTTTTAACAATACTTTCTTTAGGAATTTGTGGAATAGTTCTTATGGCTAGCTCTTCCTACTTAAATTCTATTGATCCATATAATATGGCAAAAATCAATGCCAAATGGTGAAATAAAAATTGAACTTGGAACATACGGACCACAGTCTTATACGAGTAAACAATATTTTGATTTACAAAAATAATATTTTAAATCAAGAGTTGCTAAAAAATTAGAGGATATGCAAGCTGTCGAATCAATTAAACAGTATAAAGGAACAGTTTGTGACATAACATTACCGAATGGCGATACAGATATTTTTGTTGTGGACGGAATACAATCGGGGGATATTACTAATTTAAAGAAATTTTTAGTAGATGGTGAAATAGATTTTAAGAAAATGCAACAGAAAAATGGAATTGTAGTTTCGGAAGCAAGTGAGTGGGAAACTTTATGGGATTGGGAAGTTAAAAATTGGTGATACAATTAATATTTTAGATAGCGAGGGTGTACCAGTAAAATATGAGGTTGTAGGAATTGTAGAAAATGGTGCTGATTATGGCGGCTACAATATGGTGTATATGCCTTTATCTAATATGGAAGAATTAAGAAAGATGTATTAAATTTAACTTATCAATTGAGTATAAAAACAACAAGTGATACAAATGTTTCAAAAACAGAAGATATGATTAGAAAGATGTTTCAAAATGAAATGCCTATCCAATTTACTACCATAGATGATGTTGCTGCTTCATATAAACAAAGGATAGATGCATATAGAAGCCAGTTTATGGTTTAGTTATATTTGTAGGAAATTTTTGGTATTGTTAATTTGCTAAATATGCTGTTTTCAAATATGGCAACACGTAAACGAGAATATGGAATGCTACAATGTGTAGGTCTAACTGATAAACAATTATCATCTATAGTAGTAAAAGAGGGAATCTTATATTCCGTTGGTTCGATTTCAATTTCTTTGATTTTTGGAACTATTTTTGGGATTATACTGTGTAATGTATTTAGTTCCTTTAGTGTTTTTGGAAAAGTGATATATCACTTCCCATTTAAAGAAATGACGGTATATTTTTCAATACTTATTATTGTTCAAATGATATTTGCCTATATAATTATTAATTTTTACAAGAGAGAGAGTCTGATAGATAGAATAAAATAGAGTATATCTACTAATAAAAGAATTTTATAAATTAATATATGGGCATTGTATTTGTTCTTTTGCTTCATAAACTGCAATATATTTTTGGTTTGAAAATTGAGTATGAGGGTGAGAAAAGATAACAGAAAAGGTAGGAAAGCGTTCAGTTGATTTCCTACCTTTCACATTATGGACTGTTAAATACTCTGTTTAATAATACGAGTGATAATCCCCACTGCAACATTCCGTTCTTCATCAATATGTGTCACAACAAAGGACACCTTATCTTTCTTCCCAACGGTGCGGCTGTCGTAGCAACTGTGAGCAATGGCGTTGACGCCCAATTCTAACCGGACAAAAACAGTTCCTTTGTGGATGTCTTCCACCGTTCCGGCATATTTTCCCTGTACCCGACAACTTTTCAGATTTTCTTTGCTGGTGTTGCCTTCCACGATTTTTACATCTGCATGGATGGAGAGCGTTTCTGGGGAATCTCCCGGGATAGTTAAGATTCGGACCAGAATATGTTCCCCTACCTGGAATCGTTGTCAGATTATTCTAGTATGGGTGAATTTTTTTTTAATTGTAGAGGTTTGTCAAGTTGAGATGAAGAAATAAAAAATTTGATATATAAAGAGTTAGCCAAAATGGTTCGATATATGAATTACAAGAATATTGTAAGATACAAACGGTTAATATAGTGATAAAATAATTACCAATATAATTGTTGCAATCAATTTGAAGAGATATACATATTACTGGAGGCTTGAGATGAGAAAAGATATTATAATTATTGATGATGATAGGGATTTATGTACACTCTTGCAAGAGAGTCTTTTGCAAGAAAATATTTGTGCAGATATTTCATGCAACGGTTTTGATGGGATAAAATCAGTAAAAGATAAGGAATATCAATTAGTTGTATTGGATGTGATGATGCCAGGAATCAGTGGTTTTGAAGTTTTAGAAAGAATACGAGACATGAGTAATGTACCAATACTAATGCTTACAGCGAAAGATGACAGCACCTCAAAAGTAAAAGGGTTGCGGGCGGGAGCTGATGATTATTTGACAAAACCTTTTGAAATGGAAGAGTTTTTTGCAAGAGTATTATCTCTAATAAGACGTTACACACGTTTAAATAATATGGCTAGTAAAGCAATTTTGAAATATGGCGATTTAAGAATTGACTTAGAAAGTGGCATAGTAGAATTGTCTGGTGAAGAGCTTAAATTATCTGCAAAAGAATATGATGTACTTATATATCTTGCAAAAAATCAAGGAAAAATTCTCACGAAGAAACAAATATACGAAAATGTTTGGAACGAAGAGTATGTATATGATGATGATAACATAATGGCAGTTATTAGCAGATTGAGAAAGAAAATAGAGCGAACAGCAGAAAATTCGTATATTCAGACTGTAAGAGGTCTTGGATATAGATTCAATAAGGAGTTATGAGATAAATGAAATTATTTTATGTGGTGCTAGTCATACTTTTATTTTATAATTTGGGATTGACACTTTATGTGTTTAAAATTAATAGAAGACTAAAAGAGTTCAATCAAATACTTTTAGAAATAGAGAAAGGTCAAAGCAAACAAAAGTTTCTATTGAAAAAAAATAATAGGATAGATCAAGTTGGATTTAGAGTAAATTCTATATTGTATAAATATGAAAAAAGGATCGAAGAGAGTAACATAGAGTTGGAAGCAAATAAGCAACTCATGACAAGTTTATCACATGATGTCAGAACACCCATGACAACCTTAATAGGGTATTTGGACGCTCTAGATTTAAAACTGGTAAGTTCAGATAAAGAGGAACAATATCTAAGACTAGCGAAAGAAAAGGCGTATGACTTAAAAAAAATATATCGAAGTGTTATTCGAGTGGTTTAGGATTAATTCAGATGAGGAACAGTTGGAAATAAAAGCAGTTGACATTACTGAAGAAACCAGAAGGATTTTTTTGGATTGGATCCCTATAATAGAAGAACATCGAATAGGATATAATATAGAAATTCCTGAGAAAGCTATAATTGTTGAGATTGATGAGGATTGTTATATGAGGGCTATAAATAATATTGTGCAGAATATTTTTACTCATAGCAAAGCAGCAAACATATCAATAACAGCATCAGAGGGGAATGGTAAATTTAGACTCGAGATAGGTGATGATGGGATAGGGATAGCAAAGGAAGATTTGAATTATATTTTTGAAAGATTATACCGGTGTAATAAAGGAAGATCCGGAAAAGGGAATGGACTGGGATTAAATATTTCAAAATTATTGCTAGAGAAAATGGGTGGGACAATTAGTGCATTTAGTGAACCGGGTAAAGGAACAGTATTTTGTATTGAATTTTCAGTTATACAAAGGTAACAAAAAAGATGATACGTTCGAGTATCATCTTTTTCGTATTAAATAAATTACAAGGTTCTTGTCAGGTTTCTGTCAGGTTCTGTCAGAAAAATATATTATAACTGTAAAACATAGAAGATTCTGAAAGGAGAAAAACCAAATGTCACAATACATTATACAAACACGTGATTTAACTAAAACATATGGAGAACAGAAAAGTGTTTCCAATCTAAATATGCATGTAAGAAAGGGAAAGATATATGGACTTTTAGGGAGAAATGGAGCTGGAAAAACCACAACTATGAAAATGCTGCTAAACCTCATAGAACCGACATCAGGTTCC